>Ga0268289_100099_pt1 | contig 38625 bp, 34 predicted proteins | sample MetspNORM_FD_191340 | JGI IMG/M metagenome (GOLD analysis project Ga0268289, IMG submission 191340) | Soil microbial communities from San-Diego area, Southern California, United States - Methylocaldum sp. NOR-M | ecosystem: Environmental > Terrestrial > Soil > Desert | place: USA: California... | reverse complement strand
ATCCACGACGCCATCGCCGCCGGCGTCGACGTGCGCGGCTACATGGCGTGGTCGCTGCTGGACAACCTGGAATGGTCACTTGGCTATTCGAAGCGCTTCGGCATCGTGCACGTGAACTACGGCACCCAGGAACGCACGATCAAGGACTCCGGGCGCTGGTATTCTCGCGTGATCGCCAGCCATGGCGGGTCGCTGGCGGAGCCGTTGCCCTGAAGGCCGGGGACCGGGAATGGAGGATCGGGAATCGGCAAAGCGGCACTTGAAGCGTTGCGAGCCGCCGCAGGCAGCGCCGCTCCGCTTCCACGTTCCCCCGCCACGTTCCCGCTCCGCTTCCTGGTTCCCATTCCTGATTCCCTATTCCCGATTATTCCCGCGAGCGTAGCGAGCCAATGCACGACACCCTGCTCCTGTTCGGCGCCACCGGTGACCTGGCCCAGCGCTACCTGTTCCCGTCGCTGGCGCACCTGCTGCGCGACCGCCTGCTGCCGCCGGGGTTCCGGGTGGTCGCCGTCGGGCGCAGCGAGCACGACGACGCGGGCTTCAAGGCGTGGCTGCTCGACCGCATCGGCGAGGGCGACGACCGCGACGCCGGCGCGCTGGACGACCTGCTGTCGCGCACGCACTACCTCTCGCTCGACCTCAACGACGCCGACGCGATGCGCGCGGCGCTGTCGCAGTACGCCGACCGCCCCTGCGTGAGCTACCTGTCGACGCCTCCGGACCTGTTCGCGCCGGCCTGCCGCGGGCTCAAGGCGGCCGGGCTGCTCGAGGACGGTTCGCGGCTCGTCCTGGAGAAGCCGATCGGCCACGACCTGGCCTCGGCGCGCGAGATCAACGCCACGCTCAAGGCCGCGCTCGACGAGTCGCGGATCTTCCGCATCGACCACTACCTGGGCAAGGCGCCGGTGCAGAACCTGCTGGCGCTGCGCTTCGGCAACACGCTGATGGAGGCGGTGTGGCAGCACCGCTGGATCGAGTCGGTCGACATCATCGTCGCCGAGACCGCCGGCGTGGACGGCCGCGAGGGCTACTACGCCAACTACGGCGCGCTGCGCGACATGGTGCAGAACCACATGCTGCAGCTGCTCGCGCTCATCGCCATGGAGCCGCCCTCGGAGCTGTGCGCGGACTGCATCCGCGACGAGAAGACCAAGGTGCTGCGCGCGCTGCGGCCGATGAGCGCGCAGGACGTGGGCATCCACAGCGTGCGCGGCCGCTACGCCGCCGGCGTGGTCGACGGCGAGGCGGTGAAGGGCTTCACCCACGACAGCGAGGTCGAGACCTTCGTCGCCCTGCGCGCCTTCATCGACAACTGGCGCTGGGCCGGGGTGCCGTTCCGGCTGGTGACCGGCAAGCGCATGCCCGCGCGCGCGACCGAGGTGGTGGTGTCGTTCAAGCCGGTCTCGCACTGGGTGTTCGAACGCCCCAACCGCCAGCGCGCGCGCCCCAACCGGCTGCGCATGCGGCTGCAGCCGGAGGAGACGATCGAGCTCGGCCTGATGGGCAGCCTGGCCGCGCCCGAGTGGGGCGCCACCGAGCTGCAGCCGATGTCGCTGGACCTGTCGATGTCGCCGACGCCGAACCGCCGCATCGCCTACGAGCGGCTGCTGGTGGACGCGCTCAAGGGCGACCAGACGCTGTTCGTGCGCGACGACGAGGTCGAGGCCGCGTGGCGCTGGATCGACAGCATCAGCGCGGCCTGGGCGCAGGCCGCCACGCCGGTCCAGGACTACCCCGCCGGCTCGTGGGGCCCGGCCGCGGCCGCCGATTTCCTGCCGGTGACGCTCGCCGGCGCCGGCCATCGGAAGAAGCCCGCATGAGCGCGCCCGGCCGCTTCGTCCTGCTCGCCGACATCGGCGGCACCAACGCGCGCTTCGCGCTCGCCGACACCTCGGCGGCGGTGCCGCTGCTGGTGGACAGCGTGCAGGAATACGCGGTGGCCGACTTCCCGTCGCTCGGCGACGCCGCGCGCCATTACCTGGAGGACGGCGGCTCGGGCTTCGCCGGCGGCGCCGAGATCCGCAGCGGCGTGTTCGCCGTGGCCGGCCGGGTCGAAGGCGAGCACGCGCGCATCACCAACCATCCGTGGGTCATCCACACCCCGCGCATCCGCGAGATGCTCGGCTTCCCGGACATCCGCCTGGTCAACGACTTCGCCGCGCAGTCGATGGCGATCCCGGCGCTGCAGGCCAACGACGTGGTGCCGCTGGGCGGCGTGCGCTGGAGGCCAGACGCCGAGCCGCGCGACCGCATCTACGCCGTGATCGGCCCCGGCACCGGGCTGGGCGTGGGCATCCTGGTGGTGCGCGGCGGCCGCCACTGGCCGCTGGAAACCGAAGGCGGCCACGTCAGCTTCCCGCCCGGCACGCCCGAGGAAATCGCGATCCTCGAGCGGCTGTCGGCGCAATTCGGCCGCGTCTCCAACGAGCGGCTGATCTGCGGACCGGGGCTGGTCAACATCCATCGCGCGCTGAGCGAGATCGCGGGCGTCGACCCCGGCCCGCTCGAGCCGGTCGACATCACCGCGCGCGCGGCCCAGGGCGACGCGCTGTGCATGCGCGCGGTCGACGTGTTCTGCGCGGTGTTCGGCGCGATCGCCGGCGACCTGGTGCTCACCACCGGCGCGTGGGACGGCGTCTTCCTCACCGGCGGCCTGGTGCCGAAGATGCTGCGCGGGCTGCAGCATTCCGGTTTCCGCCAGCGCTTCGAGCACAAGGGCCGGTTCTCGCCGAACATGGCGCGGGTGCCGTCGATGGCGGTGCTGCACCCGCACGCGGGACTGCTGGGCACCGCGGTGATCGCGCGGCAGGCGGCGCCGCCGGCATGAACACGCGCGGCGACGCCCTGCCCGAGGTCGATGTCGCGGGTCGCCGCGTCCACTTCCTCGCCTGGGACAGCGCCGAGCAGTGGGCCTGGGCCGGCGCGATCACCATCGCCGCCGAACTGCGGCGCGCGCTCGAGCAGCAGCCGCGCGCGCGGCTGCTGCTGTCGGGCGGCAAGACCCCGGCCCCGGTGTACGAAGCGCTGTCGCGCGCGCCGCTGGCCTGGGACCGGATCGACGTCGCGCTGGTGGACGAACGCTGGCTGCAGCCTGGCGACGCCGACAGCAATTCCTACCTGGTGCGCACCACCCTGCTGCAGGACAAGGCGGCGCAGGCGCGCTTCGAGACGCTGACGCGCACCGGCCGCAGCATCGAGGAAGCCGTCGCCTCGGCCAACCTGCACGCCCGCCAGGTGTCCGACGTCGTCACCCTCGGCATGGGCGACGACGGCCACACCGCGTCGCTGTTCCCCGGCATGCGCGGGCTCGAGCAGGCGCTGGCCAATCCCAACGCCTACGTGGCGGTGGATGCGACCGGTTGCCCCGGCGCGGGGGCGTGGTCGCGCCGCATCAGCCTCACGCCCGCGGGCCTGGCGCCCTCGCGCATGCGGCTGCTGCTGATCCGCGGCGAGCACAAGCGCCGCCTGTTCGAACGCGCCGCCGACGGCCTCGACCCGCTCGAGCTGCCGGTCCGCCTCGCCTTCACCACGCCCGGCGCACGCTTGCGCGTGCACTGGTGCCCCTGACCCGCCCGCCATGCCCCTCGATCCCCGCATCGCCGCCGTCACCGAGCGCATCCGTTCGCGCAGCAGGCGCTCGCGCGCCGCCTACCTCGCCGGCATCGAGGCCGCGCACCGCGAAGGCCCGCACCGCAGCCGCCTGAGCTGCGGCAACCTCGCCCACGCCTTCGCCGCCTGCGGGCCGACCGACAAGGGACGGCTGCGCGGCGACGCGGTGCCCAACCTCGGCATCGTCGACGCCTACAACGACATGCTCTCGGCGCACCAGCCGTTCGAAACCTATCCCGCCCTGATCCGCGATGCCGCGCGCGCGCTCGGCGCCACCGCGCAGGTCGCCGGCGGCGTGCCGGCGATGTGCGACGGCGTCACCCAGGGCCGCGCGGGCATGGAGCTGTCGCTGTTCTCGCGCGACGTGATCGCGCAGGCCACCGCGGTCGCGCTGTCGCACGACATGTTCGACAGCGCGCTGTATCTGGGCGTGTGCGACAAGATCGTGCCGGGGCTGCTGATCGGCGCGCTGGCGTTCGGCCACCTGCCGGCGGTGTTCGTGCCGGCCGGGCCGATGACGCCGGGCATCCCCAACAAGGCCAAGGCCGAGGTGCGCGAGCGCTACGCCGCCGGCGAGGCGACGCGCGAGGAGCTGCTGGAAGCCGAGTCCTCGTCCTACCACGCGCCCGGCACCTGCACCTTCTACGGCACCGCCAACTCCAACCAGGTGCTGCTGGAGGCGATGGGCGTGCAGCTGCCGGGCGCATCCTTCGTCAATCCCGGCACCCCGCTGCGCGACGCGCTGACCCGCGCCGCCACCGAGCGCGCGCTGCGCATCACCGCGCTGGGCGCCGACTATCGCCCGCTGGGCAGGCTCATCGACGAGCGCGCCATCGTCAACGCGATCGCCGCGCTGATGGCCACCGGCGGCTCCACCAACCACAGCATCCACTGGGTCGCGGTGGCGCGCGCGGCCGGCATCGCGCTGACCTGGGACGACATCGACGCGATCTCGCAGGCGGTGCCGCTGCTGGCGCGCGTGTATCCCAACGGCGAGGCCGACGTGAACCGCTTCGCCGCGGCGGGCGGCACCCAGTTCGTGTTCCGCGAGCTGCTCGACGCCGGGTTGATGCACGAGGACATCGCCACCGTCGTGCCCGGCGGCATGCGCGCCTACTGCGACGAGCCTCGCCTGGGCGCCGACGGCGCGCTCGACTACGCGCCCGGCATCGAGCGCAGCGCCGACGACACCGTGGTGCGCCCCGCCGCGTCGCCGTTCGAGGCCCAGGGCGGCCTGCGCCTGCTGCGCGGCAACCTCGGCAGCGCGCTGATCAAGCTCTCGGCGGTCAAGCCCGAGTACCGCAGCATCACCGCGCCCGCGGTGGTCGTCGACGCCCCGCAGCTGCTCAACCGCCTGCACGCGGCCGGCGCGCTGCCCCGGGACTTCGTCGCCGTGGTGCGCTACCAGGGCCCGCGCGCCAACGGCATGCCCGAGCTGCACTCGCTGGCGCCGCTGCTGGGCATGCTGCAGAACCAGGGCCGGCGCGTGGCGTTGGTGACCGATGGCCGCCTGTCGGGGGCCTCCGGCAAGATCCCGGCCGCGATCCACGTCACTCCCGAGGCGGCGCGCGACGGCGCCCTGGCCCGGCTGCGCGAAGGCGACATGATCCGCCTCGACGGCGAAGCGGGCGTGCTCGAGGCGCTGGTGGACGCGGCCGAATGGGGTTCGCGCGCGCCCGCGCCCAACTCGGCGCCGGCTGCGCACGACCTGGGCCGCAACCTGTTCGCGCTCAACCGCGCGATGGTCACCGCCGCCGACCGCGGCGCGCTGTCGATCTCCTGCGGCCCGCCCTCGCCCGACGGCGATGCCTGGGAATACGACGCGGAGTACGATCTGGGCGACGCGCCGGCCGCGGCGGACGCGCCGCATGAGGCGAAAGACGCATGAACCCCCGGGCGCGCGAACTCCCGTAGGAGCGCACCTGGACGCGATAGGCTTTCACGGCAAGACAGTCGCGCCCAGGTGCGCTCCTACATTCCCAGGTACGGTTTCAGATGGCCCTCGAGCAACACCAGCAAGCCGCCGAACGATTTCTGCGCGACGCCGGCATCCTGCCGGTGGTCACCGTCGATGGCCTCGAGCAGGCCCGGCGGCTCGCCGACGCGCTGCTCGAGGGTGGCCTGCGCAGCATCGAGCTGACCCTGCGCACGCCGGCCGCGCTCGAGGCCATCGCCGCGATCAAGCGCGCGTCGCCTGAAGTCGTGGTCGGGGCCGGCACGGTGCTCACGCCGCAGCAGGTCCGGCAGGCGATCGACGTCGGCGCCGATTTCCTCGTCACCCCGGGGACGCCGCCGGCGATGGCCGACGCGCTCGCGCACGCGCCGATCCCCGTGGTGCCGGGCGGCGCGACGCCGACCGAGTTCCTCGCGCTGATGGCGCGCGGCTTCCGCGTGTGCAAGCTGTTCCCGGCCAGCGCGGTCGGCGGCCTGGCGATGATCCGCGGGCTGGCTGCGCCGCTGGCGGGCCTGGTGCTCTGCCCGACCGGCGGCATCACCGAGGACACCGCGGCGCAGTTCCTGGCCGAGCCCAACGTCGCCTGCATCGGCGGCTCGTGGATGGTGCCGAAGCCGTGGCTGGCCGAAGGCGACTGGGACAAGGTGCGCGAGGCGTCGGCGAAGGCCGCGGCAATCATCCGGGCTGCGCGCGGTTCCTGACGCCGCGAAACTGGATCCTTGTTCCTGCTTTTGCAGGAGCGACGGAAGTCGCGATCTGCAGTCCCGCCAAAGGCGGTCGTGACTTCCCTCCCTCCTGCACGGGGACCCGCTACGGCTTCGTGGCCGATGGCACCTCGATCTCGACCTTCGCCGGCACGGCATGCAGGCGCAGTTCGCCGTCCTGCCATTGCGCTGGCTCGCCGTTCACCGTCGCCTTGCCCGGCTCGCCGGGATATGGCCACGGCAGTACCAGCCCGCCGGCTGGTGGCGTGATTCCATTGGCGATTTCCAGCCGCAGCACACCGCCGTCGCGTCGCAGCGAATAACCTAGCGCGCCCTGCGGCGTGCGCAGGCCGCGGATCGCCACGCCCTTGCCGTCGAACCAGTCCACCGGGATGCCGGCCGCCAGCACCAGGCTGTCGTCGACGTCGCGCGTGTAGGCGAACATGTCCAGCGCCGAGCGCACGAAGTCCGAGGCCACCCACGCATGCGGCAGGTCGCCGACGAAGAACGGCTTGCGCGGCGTGCGCGAGACCACTTCCGCCCACTGGTTCCAGGCCTGCGGCGTGCGGCCGGCGAAGAAGAACCGGACCGCGTCCCAGGCACGCTCGCGCCAGCCCAGGCGCACGAAGGCCGAGACGTTGCGCCATTCGTACGGGGTGTAGTCCTTCCACTCGCGCTGCCCGTCCTCGCGCTGGCGGAACTCGCGCCAGTAGCGCTCGAAGGTGTTGCGCAGCAGGTCCTCGGGCAGCCGGCCCTGCTCGCCGCCCGGCGCCAGCGCGATCGTCGTCGAGGTCGGGTCGAAGTCGCCCAGCTCGGCCGCGCCGGGAATGAAGTCGATGCCGTGCGCGGCGGTCGCCGCGCGCAGCGAGGCGTACAGGTCGCCGCGGAACTGGTCGCGCGAGGCAGCGATGCGCCGCGCGTCCTCGTCCTTGCCCAGCACCCCCGCGACCTCCACCGCGTCCTTGTAGCCGCGCAGCGCCCAGAAGTCGTCCCAGTAGGAGTGCATCGGCTTGGCCGAATAGCCCTCGTGGCTGATCGAGACCGGCATCAGGCCGTAGAAGGCCGGGTTCCTGGCGCGGTTGGCCTCGGTACGTTCACTCAGTCTCAGCTTTTCCATGTAGCCGTAGGCCGCCAGCACGTGCGGCCACATCCGCGCCAGCGCGGCCTTGTCGCCGTCGTAGCGGTACAGCTCGGCGATGTTGAAGATCAGCTCGCCATGGCTGTCGTTCTCCGGCACCGGGTCGCTGCCACGGTCGTCGACGCAGCACGGCACCATGCCGTCCTCGAACTGGTACGGCGCGTACCAGTCGACGTACTCGCGCACCGCGTCGGTGCGGCCCATGCGCAGCAGGCCCTCGGAGATCATCGCCCCGTCGCGGATCCAGCTGCGCGCGTACGAGCGCGTGCCCGGCTGCAGGCGCGGGCCGATGCGCGAGATCAGCATGTGCGCGGTGGCGGTGCGAAGCGTGTCGGCCAGCGCCTGGCCCTGCGGCGGGACGTCGACGTGGACGCGGTCGAGCTTGTCGCGCCACGCGCGCGCGACTCGCGCCTGCCAGTCGGCCGGGTTCCACGCGTTGTCCTTGAGCGGCATGCCTCCGGTCAGCGGCGCCATCAGGTCGATTTCGCGCTGCTCGCCGGGCGCGAGCCGGGTCCGGTAGAGCAGCGCGCCGGAGGCCAGGCCGACGGGATCGTCGACCCGTGTCGCATCCGGCAGCGCGCCGGATGCGAGCAGGCCCGCGGCCATGCCGCCGTGGAAGGTGCTGGCAAAGCGCGCATCCGGGGGTTGCCGCGCGAACACCCGGGGCGCGCCGTTGACCTCGGTCGCGATACGCCCCACCGACAGGCTGTCGATCCGGCTGACGCCGCCGACGGTGTTGAGGAACTGGCTCGGCGGGTTGACCTGCAGCGGGCGGATCGCCAGCGCCAGGGTGTAGTCGCGGGCCTGCGCGGTGGTGTTCTCCAGGCGGTAGCGCGCCACCAGCTGCGCCAGTTCCGCGTTGCCGTGCGCGAACGCGGTCACCCGCAGCGCGAAGTCCGGATGCGTCCAGTCCACCGACGGGATCGGCAGGTAGCCGTCCTGCAGCGACTGCATCGCCCGCACGTCGGCCCAGGTCGCCAGCTTGCCGTCGACGACCACGAACGGCTCGATGCTGAAGCCGCCCTTCGCCACCTCGATCGCGCCGTCCTCGCCGATCAGCCCCTGCTCGGTGCCGCCGTCGACGCCCAGGATCGTCCAGTACGGCTGCTCGCCGCTGAAGCCGCGCGGGAACCAGCCGCGCGGCGACCGTGCCGCGACCGACTTGACGAAATCGTTGGGCGTGGCGGCGAACGCCAGCGGCTCGACCGTTGCTTCGGCGAGCGAATGCCCGCCGCCCGGCCCGCGCTCGACGACGATGCCGATGTAGCGCGCCTCCGACTCGGGCAGCGCGATCCAGTCGGCGCCGCCGTTGCCGCCCGCGACCTCGCGCACGTCGCGGAAGGCGCGGCCGTCGTCCGACAGCTGGATGCGGTAATCCGAGGCCTGCGCGCCATCGCGCCACTGCAGCGTCAGCCCGCCGAACTCGCGCACGCTGCCGAGGTCGAGCACCAGCCGGTCGCCGTCGCGGCCTTGCCAGGCCGTCGCGGGGTCGCCGTCCACGGCCATGCCCGCATCGCCACGCGGCGCCGTGGCCGTCGCGCGCAGCGGGGTGTCGTCGGCCTTCGCCAGCCGCTGCAGTCGCAGCGAATCGAAGCACACCGTGCCCTTGCCACCGGCGCGGTTGTAGATCGTGAACTCGAGCTTCGCGCTGTGTCGCAGCACCCGGTCCGGGCTCGGCCCCCAGGCCTTGTCGATGTGGCGCTTCTTGTAGCGCACCCCGGTCCATTGCTCCGGGAAGCCGTACGCGGTCCTGTTGACCCACCAGACGTTGTCGCCGCTGGCGTCGACGAACTTCATCTGCAGGTCGTTGGCGGGCGAATCGCCGCGCAGCTCGAACGAGAACGCGTAGTTGTCCGGATAGTCGATGGCCAGGTCGCGCTGGATGCCGGCGTAGCCGGACACGCCGTTGAAGTCGTAGTCCAGGCACAGCGCCCTGCCCTGCGCGCCGGCGACCATGCGCAGCTTGCCGCCGACCTGGTTGGAGGTGACGAGGCGCCAGGGCGCGGCTTCCTCGAAAGCATCGAGGGTGCGCGGGGCACCGATGGGCTGCTGGGCAATTGCAGGCGCCGAAGCCAGCGCCAGCATGAGGGCCAAGATCCGTCCGGCCGTCATTCCCGCGCAGGCGGGAATCCAGCGATTTTGCTTCAGGAGACCCCCGTTTGGGCGAGCAACGTCACTGGATTCCCGCCTGCGCGGGAATGACGCCGTGAGGGATGCATCAGGAAAGACGTCTATGGCATTCATCCCTTGACACTCCCAAGCAACAACCCCTGGATGTAATGCCGCTGCAGCACCAGGAACAACGCCAGCACCGGCACGATGGTGACCACCGAGCCGGCCATCATCAGCTCGTTGTCCTGCACGTGCTCGCGCGAGAGCGAGGCCAGCGCCACCGGCAGCGTCTGCAGGTCCTGGTCGCTGAGCACGATCAGTGGCCACATGAAGTCGTTCCACGCGGCGAGGAAGCTGAAGATCGCCAGCGTCACCAGGATCGGGCGCAGCGCCGGCAGCACGATCTGGAAAAAGATCCGCATCTCGCCCGCGCCATCGATGCGCGCGGCCTCGAGCAGCTCGTCCGGGATCGAGCGCGCGTACTGGCGCACCAGGAAGATGCCGAAGATCGTCGCCATGCCGGGCACGATCGCACCCATGTAGGTGTTCACCAGCCCCATCTGCTTGAGCAGCAGGAACAGCGGCATCATCGCCACCTGCGCCGGGATCACCAGCGCGGCGAGCAGCAGCCGGAACGTCTTCTCGCGCCCGGCGAAGCGCAGCTTGGCGAAGGCGTAGCCGGCCATGGTATTGAACAGCAGCGCCAGCAGCGTCACGCAGGTCGAGACCAGGAAGCTGTTGAACAGGTAGCGCCCCATCCCGGCCCTGGCGAACAGCTCGTGGTAGTTGTGCAGGGTCGGTGCCGAGGGCAGCAGCGGCGGCGGGAAATGCGTGGCCTCGCCTGCCTGCATGAACGAGACCGACAGCATCCACAGCAGCGGCGCGATGCTCAGCAGCGCGAGCGCGACCAGCAGGCCGTTGACGATGGCGGTGGCGAGCGGGCGCTTCATCTCACTCCGCTCCCTTGCGGCGCGCGAACCACATCATCGCGCTGGTCACCGCCGCCATCAGCACGAACAGCAGGAACGCCACCGCCGAGGCGTTGCCCAGGTTCCACCACTTGAAGCCCTCCTCGTACATCAGGTAGAGCACGCTCTTGGTGCTCTCCAGCGGCCCGCCCTGGGTCATCACGTAGGGCTCGGCGAACAGCTGGAAGTAGCCGGACATGGTCAGGATGCCGACCAGCAGCAGCACCGGCCCGAGCATCGGCAGGGTGACGTGGCGGAACTGCCGCCACGGCCCCGCGCCGTCGATGCGCGCGGCCTCGTACAGGTCCTCGGGGATCGACTGCAGCCCGGCGAGGAAGATGATCATGTTGTAGCCGAAGTTCTTCCACACCGCGAAGACGATGATGGTGGGCATCGCCCAGTGCGGGTCGCCGAGCCAGTCGATGGGGTCGATGCCGACCCACGACAGCCCCCAGTTCACCAGCCCGTAGCGCGTGTGGAACAGGTAGCGCCAGATCACCGCCACTGCCACCACGGTCGTCACCACCGGCGCGAAGAACGCGGTGCGGAAGAAGCCCTTGAACCTGCCGAGCTTCGAATGCAGCAGCAGCGCCGCGCCCAGCGAGACGGCGATCGACAGCGGGACGCCGACGACCACGAAGTACAGCGTGTTGCCCAGCGTCTTCCAGAACAGCGGGTTGCGCAGCAGGCCCAGGTAGTTGTCGAGCGCGACGAAGCGCAGGTTGTGGATGTCGGCCAGCGCGTAGATGTCGAAATCGGTCACGCTGAGCGCGAGCGCCGCGACCACCGGCAGGAAGAAGAACACCGCGATCACCAGCAGCGCGGGCGCGGCGAAGGTCCAGCCGGCGAGCGAGCGCTTCACTGCGTCGCCCCCGCCGCATGGCCGCCGCCGTGGTCCAGCATCCAGCGCCGCTTCTCGAGGATGGCGTCGGCGCGGCGGTCCAGCTCCGCCGCCGCCTGGTCCACGGTCATGCGGTCGTTGGCGACCTGCTCGCCGACCAGCCGCAGCTCGGTGGCGATCCGCTCCCATTCGGGCACCTTGGGCGTCGGCACCGCGCGCTCGAGCTGCTCGCGGAACGCGCGCGCATGGCGGTCGTTGGCCAGCGAGGGATCCTTCCACGGCGAGCGCCGCGGCGGCAGGTTGCCGGTGAGCGTGTGGAACGCCACCTGCACCCGCGGCTCGGACAGGTAGGCGATCAGTTTCCACGCCGCGGCCTTGTGCCGCGAGTTGCGGAACACGACGAAGCTGGTGCCGCCGGCGACCGATGCGCCCGGGCCGTCGGGGCCGGGCAGCGGCATCGTCATCCACTTGTCCGCCAGCGACGGCGGCAGCCGCTTGCGGAACTCGGCAATGTTCCAGGGGCCGTTGACGTAGAAGGTGTAGTAGCCGTTTCCGAACTCGTCCCAGACGTTGGAGATCGCCGTGTTGGCCACCTTCGGCGCCCAGTCGTTGTCGAAGATCTCCTTGTAGAACGCGAGCGTGCGCTTGAACCCCGCGCTGCGGAAGTTGCCGTAGCGGCCGTCGTCGCGCAGCAGCGGGTCGTGGATGGCGAGGTTGAGCAGCGGCTCGAATTCGTTGAGCGGCAGCAGGATCGCGTAGCGCTTCGGGCCGACCTTGCGCTTGACCGCCGCCATCGCGGTGCGCCATTCGTCCCAGCTCGCCGGCGGCTTGTCGATGCCGGCCTCGTGCAGCAGGTCGACGCGGTAGAACGGGATCCGCGTTTCCACGTACCACGGGACCGCATAGGTCCGGCCGTCGATCACGCCGCTGTCCCAGGGGCCCGCGTAGTAGTCGGCGACGTCCAGGGCCGGCGTCGCGGCGATCTCCTCGTCGAGCGGGTCGAGCGCGCCGAGCAGCGCGAACTCCGGGATCCAGGTGTTGCCCAGCGGCGTCACGTCCGGCAGCGAGTCGCCGGCGTACGCGGTCAGCAGCTTCTCGTGCGCCGACAGCACCGGCATCTGCTGCAGGTCGACATGGATGCCGGGGTTACGCCGCTCGAACTCCGGCAGCAGCTGCGCGACCTGCTCGCCCTCGAACCCCATGACCCAGAACGTGATCGTCTCGCGCCCATCGCGCTGGCGCGCGCAGCCGGCCAGCAGCAGCACGAGCAGGCACGGCAGCATGCGCCAAGCCTTCCACGCCGCCGGCGCAGCGGGCGGATGGCGTCGCGATGTCGTGATCGGTGGCATGTGGGCAGTCTATCCGCATGGCTTGCTTGTCCGGCCTCTCCGCTTGCGGGGGCTGCGAGGGCGGCCTCAGCGGCACACGCACGCCCTTGGCGGGTTTCGTCGCGCCCGCGGGCGCCGCCTCGCCGCCCGGCTGCTGCGCCTTGCCCTGCTCCAACCAGCCGCCGGTGAAGCCCGCGCGCTCCAGCCCGGCGCGGATGTAGGGGTCGCGCTTCATGATGTTCCACACGAACTCGTTGCGGTAGTTCGCGATCATCGTCAGGATCGGCCCCTGGTCGATGCCGATGTAGTCGCTCGCCACCCAGCCCTTGTCGGGCACCAGCCGGCCGGTCTTTAGCGGGATGTCGTACTGGAAGCTCGGGTTGAACGCGTCGAGGAAGCCGTAGCTCGAGTACAGGAAGTCGCCGTAGCGCTCGTGCATCTCCACCGTCGCCGGGATCACCACCTCGGGCGCGAACACCAGCGAGCCGATCGCCGCGGTCGGCGCGATGGTGCCGTCGTCGTAGGCATCGCGCAGGCCGGCGCCGCGTGCGCTGTAGTGGCGGAACTCGCGCTCCTCGCCGTTGTAGAGCTGCACCGTGCGCTGCGGGCCGTCGCTGGCGGTCAGGCCCCAGACGTTCTCGCCGTAGTCCTTCCACTTCATCGGATTCTCGATGGCGTAGGTGCGCTGCGCGAGCGCGGCGCGGCGGCTGTTCTCGAAATAATCCATGTCGCGGGATCGCATGTACTCGTCGCGGATGCCGCGGAAATCGATCCAGACCTGGTTGTACTGGTGCCAGAACATCGGCCCATAGCTCAGGTACTCCTGCCCCTCGAAATGCCCCCAGCTTTGCTCGTAGCCCGACGTCCATGCGGGCCAGGCATCCGGCTCGATGGGATGCGTGGGCGAGCCCAGCGCCAGCAGGTACACCAGCATGCCCTCGCTGGAACCGGTCCAGTCATGGGTGATGAAGCCCGTTTCCGGGTACCAGCCCATCGAGATCAGCGGCGGCCGCACCTGCAGCCACGGCCATTCCACCCGCCGGTACAGCGCGTCGGCGACCTCGCGGATCTCCTTCTCGCGCGCGTCGTCGCGGTCGTAGTAGCCGCGCGCGAACAGCACGCCCATCATCAGCAACCCGGTGTCCACGCTCGACAGCTCCACCCAGGGCTCGTAGCGCTGGCCCTTCTGCATGTCGAGGAAGTGGTAGTAGAAGCCGTGGTAGCCGGTGGTGCCGGCCTTCTGCGGTCCCATCTTCGCGTCGCGCAGGAACTCCAGCGTGGTCAGCGTGCGCTCCACCGCCTGGCGCCGACTCACCCAGCCGTTCTCCACCCCGATCGGATACGCGGTCAGGGCGAAGCCGATCGACGCGATCGACGCGAACGGCCGCGACGGGAAGCGGTCGGGCGTCATCCCGTTGTTCTCGTTGGTGGTGTCCCAGAAGAACTGGAAGGTGCGCTTTTCGATGTCCTTGAACAGCGGCGGCAGCTGCGGGGGCTTCTGCTCCTCGGCGGGCGCGCCCGGCTGCGGCGGGGTGGCGGCCTCTGCCGTGGGCTGCGCGGCCGGCTGCTGCGCGGCCTGCTCCTGCCGGGGCGCTTGCTTCGGCGCGCCCTCCTCGATCCGCTTGCAACCCGCCACGGCGAGCAACGCGCACAGCGCGAGCAGCCCCAGCATGGCGGCTCCCGGCGCGCGGCCGGGAGGATGGTCCGACGGGCGATGCGCGCCGGGCGCGATGCGGGATCGCGCACCGGCGAACCCGTCGGTGAATGCGCGCAGGACACGCAGGGCGGGGACATTGGTTTTCATTGGACTGCACCAGCCTTGCAATGGCGATCGATGAACGCCTGGTGCATCGGCATGGCATCCACGCAGGCCGCGATGGTCGCTTTCACGCTATCCATGAACTCCGCCAGTTCCGACGCGGGAACCCGGTCCACCAGCGGGCTGTAGCTGCGGGGAAGGATGCCCTGGCCGACCATGATCTGCACCCAGCTCATCTCCGCGAACATCTCGTCCCCGCTGCGGAAGAAGCGCCCGCTGTGGCGGAACAGGTCGATCGTGGCCTGCAGTTCCGGCGGCACCTGCATCGTCCTGCACTGGTTCCAGAATTCGGTGTCGTCGCGCTCGGTGGCATGGTAGTGAAGGATCAGGAAATCCCTGATCCGGTCGAACTCGAAGGTGGCCTGGGCGTTGTAGCGGTCCACGAGCACGTCGCTGAACCCGTCCCTGGGGAACAGGTTCAACAGCCGGGCGATGCCCGACTGGATCAGGTGGATGCCGGTGGATTCCAGGGGTTCCATGAATCCGCTGGAAAGCCCGATCGCCACCACGTTCCTGTTCCAGAACTTCCGGCGCCGCCCCGTGCTGAAGCGCAAGACCCGTGGATCGCCCACCGCGGGGCCGTCGAGGTGCCGCAGCAGCGTGGCGGCCGCCTCGTCATCGCTGCAGTGCGCGCTCGAATACACGTAGCCGTTGCCGATGCGGTGCTGCAACGGGATTCGCCATTGCCACCCGGCCCCGCGCGCGCTCGAGCGGGTATACGGCGTCGGGGCCCCCGCGACTTCGCTGCCCACCACCACGGCGCGGTCGCACGGCAACCAGCGCATGAAGTCCTCGTAGCCGGTGCCCAGCGCCTCCTCGATCAGCAGCCCGCGGAAGCCGGAGCAATCGATGAAAAGGTCCCCGCGGATCTCCTCGCCGCCCTCCATCCGGACGGACTCGACGAATCCGCTTTCCGGGTCGATCTCCACTCCGGACACTACGCCCTCGGTGCGCCGGACGCCGCGTCGCTCCGCGTAGGCACGCAGATACCTGGCGTAGAGGCCCGTATCGAAGTGGTAGGCGTACGCCACGCTCGCGAGCGGGGAACCCCGCGGCACGTCGGTCGCGGACACCATGAACTTCCCGCGCGGGGCCGCCAGGCTGTTGAGCGAGTACACGCCGAGCTCGTCGGCGATGCCGCCGTGGAACGCCCTGATCCAGCACTGGTGGAACGGGAGGTGGCCGAGGCTGTGCCCGAGGTCGTTGCCGAAACCGTGGACGTAGGTGCTGCCGATCCGCGCCCAGTCGTTGAACTGCACGCCAAGTTTGAAGGTCCCCTGCGTGCTGCGGACGAAGTCCGCTTCCTCCACCTGGAGCAGACTGTTGAACAGCCTGATGTGCGGGACGCTGCCCTCGCCCACCCCGACGGTGCCGATCGCCTCGGACTCGACGAGGCGGATCGAATAGGCCTCGCCGAGCACCTTGGACAGTGCCGCCGCTGTCATCCAGCCTGCGGTGCCGCCGCCGACGATGACGATGGACTTGATCTCGCTTTCGCTCAACTGCCAGCTTCCTCCTCGCGCGACCGGTTACCGCCTGGCCGGCACGCGTTCACGTCGATGTCCCGTCCGCCCCGCGGCCGGGCAAGGCGCCATCCCGGCACCCTGCCCGCGCGGCCTTGCTACCAGATGACCCGCATGCTCATGAACAGCGTCCGCGGCGGCGTGAATTGGGCGCCGTAGTTGTTGAAGCTCACATCCGGCGCGTACACGCCGCCCTCGCCCCAGAAGATGTTGTATCCACTGAGGTTCTTGGCGTTCGTGGCGTTGATCAGGTCGCCACGCAGCTGCACCGTCACCGCCTCGGTCACCAGCATGTCCTTGGACAGCGACAGGTCCAGCTGCTTGACGCCGAAGGTGCCCGGCGCGTCCAGCGCCACCGGCCGCGGGTTCACCGTGTTGGGCGCGCCGTAGTTGTAGAAGGCCACGATCTCGTTGAGCGGCGGCGGCGTCGACAGCGTCAGCTTGGCCGACGCGGTGATGTTCCACGGCAGATCGCGGATGCCGGTCATCACCAGCCGGTGCTTCGGCACCGCCTTGAGCGCGATGAACGGATAATCATCGATCGTCGCCCCGTCGAAAGCGTAATGCTCGTCGCCACCTCGGTTGCCGGTCGCGTGCGAGTACGTGTAGGCCGCAGAAACGCCCCAACCGGAGTCTTTCGTGTACGGTTTGTCGGCGGAGAGCAACAGCTGCGTGGTCTTGGTCTCGATGCCATTGTTGCCGATGATCAGCGAGCCGAAGCCCGGCGGGGCGTGTCCCCAAGGCTGCGAGCCGTCCTGGAAGAAATCACCGTTGGGATAGCGGTTGCCGAGGGTGAAGACCAGGCCTTCCTTGCTGTGGATATAGGCGACCGTCGCCGACGTGTTCCACTCACCGACCTTGTTGCGCATGCCTAGGGAAAACTGGTCGGAGTACGGCGTCACAAGGTCGTTATTGAGCAGGTCGATCTCGCCGTTGCGCACGTTCGCATTGACCAGCCCCGCCAACTCGTCGGTGCCGTTGAGGAACCGGGGATCCCACGCCACGCAACTGCCCGGTGCCGGGGTGCAGCCCGTGGTGTCCGAGAACCGGATCGTGTAGCCGGATAGCGCGGACTTGACCTGCTCCAGCCCCATGTAGTCGTACAGGTTGCGGTCGTAGCTGCGACCCATGCCGCCGAAGATCACGTGGCTCTCGTCGCCGGTGAGGTCGTACGAAAACCCGAGGCGCGGCGCGATGTTGTTCTTGTCCGACTTGCGGCTGTTCCCGTCGCTGATGTAGTCGTTGATGTCGACGCCGCCCTTGGCCAACTGCTCGGCATAGGTCGCGCTGATGGCCGGGTCGGTGCCCGGGCCGGTCAGCGCCGCGACCACCTCGGGCGGGGTGACGTTGTCGACGTAGGATGGAATCTCCTCGTAGTCCCAGCGCACGCCGAGGTTCAGCTGCAGGCGGTCGGTGACGTTCCAGTCGTCCTGGATGTAGATGCCGAACTGCTTGTCGCTGGTGGTCACCGACGGCGTTGCGCCGGCGAACGGCAGGTTGAACTTGACCTGATACGGGATGGCGCTGGTGCCGGTCGGCCCGGCCAGGCTGCCGTCGTTGACCGCGTAGTAGAAGGACGGGTTGGCGGTCGAGTTCTCGCTCTGCGTCAGGTCGACTTCCTTGTACTTGACGCCGGCCTTGATGACGTGGTCGCCGTGCCATTCCAGCGTGTTGAAGGTAATGTCGTTCTGGATCGACGGGCCCTTCTGGCCCTTGCGCTGGATGGCCAGGCCGCTGGTCGCGTCGTCGGTGAGGACACGCTGGTTCTCGTCGAGGCCGAGCGTGTAGACCGACTGGTTGCCGATCGTGTAGGCCGTGGGGTTGAACAGCACGTCCTCGTAGGTGACGCGCAGTTCGTTGAGGTAGCTCTCGCCGTAGTGCTCCCAGTTGAGGTCGAAGCGGTCCTCGGTGTTCTTGTTGAGCTTGGCGGCGTCCGCGGTGGTGGTGCCGCCGACGCTGTCGCGGCTGTCCTCCCGGCGGAGCTTGGCGGAAAGCTCGACCTTGTCGTTGTAGCCGATCTCCCAGTCGACCTTGCCGAAATACAGGTCTTCCTTGAACGGACGGCTCACGGGCCCGAGCTTGGCCTGCACGTCTTCCGGCAGGAACGCGCCGATGCCAACGTTCGTGCCCGGGACGACAGGATCGGCGGGAATCACGAAGCCCTTGCCCTCGTAGCTGAGGAAGAAGTGCATCTTGTCCTGGATGATCGGGCCACCCAGCGCGATGCCGTACTCGTCCTGGTGCGTCCTGAGCTTCTCCGCTCCGGGCGCGTTCTCGGCCGCGGTGCGGTCGCGCCAGCGCGAGTTGGTCATGCGCCCGAACACCTCGCCGTGGAATTCGTTGGTGCCCGACTTCGTCGCGGCGACGATCGCCGCGGAGCCGACCTGGTCGAATTCCGCCTTGTAGTTCGACGTGATGACCTTGTATTCGCCGATGGCCAGCTGCGGGAACGGGTTGCCCGCGCTTTGCTGCTGGCCCGACACGCCGCCGAACAGGTAGCTCTTCTGCCCCACGCCGTCGATGTAGACGTTGACCGCGCTGGTGGTCTGGGCGCCGCCGCGGATGTCGCTGTGGCCGGAACCATCGGTGGTGAACTGCATGCCCGGGACGGTGTCGGCGAACTCCAGGAAGTTGCGGGTCAGCTGCGGCACCGTGTCGATCTGCTTGAGCGAGACGTTGGTCCCCACTTCGGAGGTCTTCACCTCGGTCAGCGGAGCCGCGGTGACGGTGACGGTTTCCAGCGTCGTCGCCGCGCCGCCGGCGGGCGCCGGCGCCGCCTCCCCCAGGTCCAGGCTGACCGAGGTCGCCACGCTGAGGGTGACCGTCTTCTCGGTGCCGGGCCCGGCGTCGACCTGGTAGGTGCCCGGCGGCAGGCCCACCAGCGAATAGGACCCGTCGGAGTTCGTGCTCGCGCGGCGGGTGAGGCCTGTCGCCGTGTTCTTCGCGGTCACCTGCGCGCCGACGGGGGCCTTGCCGCGCAAGGTCGCATCCGAGGACTGGGCGAGGACCTGCGGCGTGGCCACGAGCATGCAGCTGGCCAGCGCGCAGGCCAGCAACGTGCGGTTGTGTCTGCGTGTGGACTGGTACTTGGACTTCATGACGTCTCTCCCCTCCCAGGGCCGGTCAATGTGGGACAACTGTCAGCCAAGATCTTGTCGTTGCGTCGTGATCGTTGCGTTCACGCCCTCCCGGCGCTGGTGCCATCCGTGGCCGCGTCCTTCCGCTTGCGCGCCCCCCCGGCGATGCTGGATTCGCGGATCGTCAGCTGCGGGACCAGCCTGTGCTCGCTGCCGCCCGCCGCCTCGTCCTGCCCCGGCTTGGCATCGTCGAGCAGCGCGCGCAGCGCGCGGCCGCCGAGCTCGGCGATGTCGACCTGCATGGTCGTCAACGGCGGGTGCACGTAGCGTGCGAGCGGGATGTCGTCGAAGCCGGTGATCGCGATGTCGCGCGGCACCTGCAGGCCGGCCTGGCCGAGCGCGAACAGGCAGCCCAGCGCCATCATGTCGTTGGCGGCGAAGACCGCGTCGGGCCGCGACGGCGCGGCGAGCAGCTCGCCGCCGGCGCGATGCCCGGAGGCCTCGTCGAAATCGCCCTGCACGACCCACGGCTGCGCGCCGGGCAGGCTCTCGGCCAGCTCGTCGCGGTAGCCGCGCAGGCGTTCGCAGGCATCGAAGTTGTTCGCCGGACCGGCGATGAAGGCGATCCGGCGGTGGCCGGCACCGACCAGGTGGCGGACCATCTCGCGCGCGCCGCCGTAGTTGTCGACGTTGACGCTGGACTGCCCGGCATCGGGCAGGTTGCCGTTCATCAGCACCGCGGGCATGCCAGGGCTGAGGTTCTCGCGCAGGGTGTCGGCGCCGCCGACGAACGGCGACATCACCAGCAGCCCGTCGACGCGCCCGCGCATCGCGCGCAGCGCCGCGCCCTGCTCCTCCGGGTTGCCGTGGTAGCTGGACACCAGCAGGTGCAGGCCACGCTCGCGGGCGACGTGGTCGATGCCGCGCATCAACTCGGAGAAGAACTCGCCGTACAGGTCCGGCAGCACGACGCCGATGGTGTGGGTGCGGCGGCTGCTCAGGCTGCGCGCGGCGTGGTGCGGGCTGTAGCGCAGCTCGCTGGCGACGGCCAGCACGCGCTTGCGGACGGCTTCGGCGACGTTCTCGTGCCCGTTCAGGGCACGGGACACGGTGGCCACCGACACGTTCGCCTGCTTCGCGACGTCTTTGATCGTGACGCTCAAGCGCCCTCCCAGGCCCGTCCGGGTGCGCCGGACTGTAAACGTTTCCAGAGAATGATGTAAAGCAATCGTCAAACCGGCGTCGCGACGCCGTCCTGGCGCGCGCGGCAGCCTCACGGGCGCGATGTCTTCTGCTGCATCGCAACACCATCCGGCGCGGGCCGGAGCGTGCGGGTCAGGCCGCCGAGGCGGTGGTCGCGTGGATCGAAAGCGCGTGGATGTCCGTCGCCATCAGCGTCCCCAGCGCGGCATAGACCGCGCGGTGGCGCGCCAGCGGCGAGAGCCCCGAAAAGGCGTCGCTGGCGATCACCACGTCGAAATGGCCGCGGCCGTCGCGGGCGCCGGCGTGGCCGGCATGGCGGTGGCTGTCGTCGCGCACCTCGAGCCGGGTCGGGGCGAAGGCCCGCTGCAGCGCCTCGCGGATCGCGGCGACCCGCTCCCCGGGCGGCAGCGGCCCGGCGGCCGTCACGGCAGCACCGGGTTGAACGGGCGCACTTCGACCCGGGCATAGACGCCGGCGTCGACGTAAGGGTCGGCGTCCGCCCAGGCGCGCGCCTCGTCCAGCGAGGCGAACTCGGCGACCACCAGGCTGCCGCTGAAGCCGGCCGGGCCGGGGTCGACGGCGTCGATCGCCGGGCACGGGCCGGCCAGCAGCAGGCGGCCGGCGTCGCGCAGTTCCACCAGGCGCGCCAGGTGCCGCGGGCGCGACTCCTTCCGCCGCGCCAGCACGTCCTGTCCGTCGTAGCCTTCGATCGCGTACCACATGCCGTGCGTGTTCCCTGGCCGATGCAGGCGTGGATTGTAGCGACCGGCGTTCAGCCCCGCGCTGGACATGCCCCGCGCGAGCCCGTACCCTGAATCCCGGTTCCACGACCGGACATGCAGCGGCCCCGTCCCAGGACGCCCGACCCGCTGTCCCCACCCGGTCCAGCCCGACGACCTTCCCGCCGTCCCTCGCCGCGACATCCGTGCGGCGCGCGTCGTTCATGGCGTCCGGCTGCCACCTGCTTCGATGGCGATGCGTCGCCGCAAACGCTGCACAACGGCCGCGGCCTGCCGCGCGCCACAGCCCACATGTGGCCCAAGGGGGCTGCGAACCGCATGACCGAAGACACCGCGTCCGACGCGACCCCGCACAGCCCGGTGCCCGCGCACCCGCAGCAGCAGGAAATGCCGCTCGCGGTGGTGCACGGCCAGGCCGTGCTGCAGATTCCGCAGGACCTGTACATCCCGCCGGACGCGCTGGAGGTCATCCTCGAGGCCTTCGAGGGGCCGCTGGACCTGTTGCTGTACCTGATCCGGCGCCAGAACCTGGACATCCTCGACATCCCGGTGGCCGAGATCACCCGCCAGTACGTCGACTACATCGGCGTGATGCAGGAGCTGCGCTTCGAGCTGGCCGCCGAGTACCTGGTGATGGCCGCGATCCTGGCCGAGATCAAGTCGCGGATGCTGCTGCCGCGCTCCACCGAGGACGAGGCGCTGGAGGACGACCCGCGCGCCGACCTGGTGCGCCGGCTGCAGGAATACGAGCGCTTCAAGCAGGCCGCCGAGGACCTCGACGCCCTGCCCCGCCAGGACCGCGACACCGCGCCGGCCGCGGCCTTCGTGCCCGACCGCGCGGCGGTGCGGCTGCCGCCGCCGGTGGACCTGCGCGAGATGCTGCTGGCCCTGCACGACGTGCTCAAGCGCGCCGAGCTGTTCACCGGCCACGCGATCAAGCGCGACGCGCTCAGCGTCCGCCAGCGCATGGGCGAGCTGCTTAGCCGGCTCGGCGACGGCAACTTCCACCGCTTCGAGTCGCTGTTCGAGCCGCGCGAGGGCAGGCTCGGCGTGGTGGTGACCTTCCTCTCGATCCTGGAGCTGGCCAAGGAGCGGCTGCTGGAGATCGTGCAGGAGGTGGCGCTCGGGCCGATCTACCTCAAGTCGCTGGCCACGAAGGATGGCGACGCGCCGCTGGAGCTGTCGAGCGAGTTCGACGACGACGACGCGGCCAATGACGACAGCCGGCAGTAGGACCGCCCCGGGGGCGGCCGCCATTCCCGAAAAAACGGCAACCGAACGGGCTTCGTCGTCCGGATTCAAGCCAAGGCCTGGATTCCCGCTTCCGCGGGAATGACGGAACCCACCACACCGCACGCATCGATAACCATCCATGGATCCAACCCTGATCAAGCGCATCGTCGAGGCGGCCCTACTCGCCGCCAACCAGCCGCTGACCGCGGTGCAACTGCACGGCCTGTTCCCGCTCGACGAGCCGGCGCCGGAAGGCAGCGTCGCCCAGGCCCTGCAGGCGCTGCAGGCCGAGTGCGACGGGCGCGGCGTCGAACTGGTCGAGGTCGCCTCCGGCTGGCGCTACCAGGTCAAGGCCGACGTGCACGCCTGGGTCGCGCGCCTGTGGACCGAGCGCCAGACCAGGTACACCCGCGCGACGCTGGAGACGCTGGCGCTGATCGCCTACCGCCAGCCGATCACCCGCGGCGAGATCGAGCAGGTCCGCGGCGTGGCGGTCAACAGCAACATCATCAAGGCGCTCGAGGAGCGGGAGTGGATCCGCGTGGTCGGCCATCGCGACATCCCCGGCCGCCCCGAGCTGCTCGGCACCACCAAGGGCTTCCTCGACTACTTCGGCCTCAAGCGCCTGGACGAGCTGCCGCCGCTGTCGGAGCTCAAGGACTTCGGCGAACTGGAGCCGCAGCTGCAGTTCGACGGCAAGCCCGGCGAAGCGATGCCGGTGGGCGATATCGATGCGGGTGGCGATGAAGCAATGCCGATCGGCGACATCGACGCGGGCGACGACGAGGCGTTGCCCGCCGCGGGCGACGACGAAGACGCGCAGGCCGCCGCCATCGACGACCAGGGCGATGCCACCGGCGAGGCTGCCGGCATCGCCGGCGACGACGCCACGCAGGACGAACACGACACCAGCGACGACGCCGGCGACCACGACGCGGACACCCTGTCCGCGGCCGGCGTCGCCGATGACGACGATTCCGGTCCCTCGCGGGACGACACCAATGCAGATGCCCTCGCCGAAGAAGGCGACAGCACCCGGAGCACGAAATGAGTGAGCAACCCAGCAACGGCCGCAAGCTTTCCCTGAAGCGCGGCACCGAAACCACCCCCGAGGCGCCGCGCCTGGAGGAGCGCCTGCACAAGGTGCTCGCGCAGGCGGGCCTGGGCTCGCGACGCGCGCTGGAGCAGCGCATCGCCGACGGCCTGGTCAAGGTCAATGGCGAAGTCGCGAAGACCGGCATGAGCATCCGCGGCGGCGACCGCGTCGAGATCGACGGCAAGACCTTCGTCGCCAGCGCGCTGACCGACCCGTCGCGCGTGCTGATGTACAACAAGCCCGAGGGCGAGGTCACCACCCGCGAGGATCCCGAGGGCCGCCCGACCATCTTCGAGTCCCTGCCCGCGCTCAAGGGCGCGCGCTGGATCGCGATCGGCCGCCTGGACATCAACACCACCGGCCTGCTGCTGCTCACCACCGACGGCGAGCTGGCCAACGCGATGATGCATCCCTCCTTCGAGGTCGAGCGCGAATACGTGTGCCGCGTGCGCGCGCCCGAGGGCGAGGAGGCGGTGGCGGAAAAGATCGTTGACCGCCTGCGCCGCGGCGTGGCGCTGGAGGACGGCCCGGCGAAGTTCGACGAGATCAAGCGCATCGGGGGCACCGATTCGAACGAATGGTTCCAGGTGCTGCTCAAGGAAGGCCGCAACCGCGAGGTGCGCCGCCTGTGGGAATCGCAGGGCTGCCAGGTCTCGCGCCTCAAGCGCATCCGCTACGGCTCGGTCGAGCTGCCGCAGCCGCTGCTGCGCGGGCAGTCGCAGGAGCTGTCGGACGAGAAGGTCGAGGCGCTGCGCCGCGAATTGAAGCTCGAGGAAGGCCCGCCGCCGGCGCTGACGCTGCAGCCGGTGATCGGCCAGCGCAAGGCCAGCAAGTCGACCGTGCACGTGGGCGGCCACCACCGCTCCAACGGCTACGTCGGCGGCCACAGCACCGCCGACGAGGGCCGCGAGCTGCGCCGCTTCGACCACGTGCGCGAGGACCGCGGCCGCGGCCGCGGCAAGAAGCCGCACGGCGGCCTCACGGTCAGCGGCGAGGCCGCGGCGAAGCAGTCGCAGAAGCCGTTCAAGCAGCGCAAGCAGAAGGGTCCGCAGCCGCTGCCGGAAGGCAATCCGGCTGCGTTCCGCAGCTGGTACGTGCCGGAAGGCGTGGACACCGGCCCCAGCGGCCATCGCAACGCCGACGGGCGCGGCCCGAAGAAACCCTACGGCAAGAAGGGTGGCCAGGGCCGCGCGGGCGCCGGCGGCAATCGCCCGTTCGGGAACGAGGGCGGCCCCAGGTCGCCGCGCGGCCCCAATGCGGCGCCGGCGCGTCCCTACGGGCATCCGGGCAATGCGCCGGTGTTTCCGTCCGACCACGCCACGCCGGGCGGTTCCCATGCCCAGGACCGGCCGCGCGGGACGCGTCCCGGCAATCGCCCGGGCGGCCCGCGCCCCGGGGCGCCGCGCGGCAATCGCGGCCCCGGCGGCAATCGCGGCGGCAACCGCGGCGGCCACCACGGCGGCAATCGCTGAGATGGCGCGCCGGCGCGCGTTGCCGCTCGCGCTGGCGCTCGCCGGCTGCGTGCTGCTGGCGCCGGCGCTGCACGCGCAGGCGCCGATGGATTTCGAAGCCGCCAAGGCCGCGGCCGACGCCGACGAGGCCTCGCAGGACACGGCCGCGCGTGCCGCGGCGATGGACCGCCAGCGCGCCTTCCTCGACGAGGCCGTGGCCGCCTGCGCCGACGTGCGCAGCACCGCCGAACTGCGCGACTTCGTCGTGGTGGTCCAGCTCGACGCCGAAGGCCGCGTCGCCCGGACCTGGCGACGCGGCGATTCGCCGCTGGCGCTGTGCATCGAGCGGCACGCGCGCGGCAAGGTCATGTTCGTGCCGCCGCGGGCGCCGTTCCACGCCTCGCTGGAAGTGGGCTTCGTCCCGGGTTGACCCGCGGCCCCGCGGCTAGGCCGTCCCCGTGCGCCGGATGTCGATGATCCGGTCGAGCCACAGGTAGTGCGCGACCGCCGGATCGCCGGCATCGTCGACCCGCACCATGGCGTTGAGCCCCTCGTGCCCCTCGCCGTCGCGGAACACCTGGATGGTGGGGCGCGCGGTCACCACGCCTTCCACGCGCCCACCGTCGGCGAGGCGGATTTCCACCTTGGCCTCGTCCTCGAGCTGCTCGGCCCAGGATTCGATCCGCGCGATGTCCTGCTGGTCGGTGTACACGTGTTCGGCGAACTGGCTCATGGCGCGGCAACTCCGGGAAGGTGCCGCGATGCTGCCGGCGACCGCGTAACCCGGGGTGACGGCCGCGTTAACCGGCTCGAATGCGCCGGCCTTCATCCCCGCTTCACCGTGGCGCCATCGGGCCCACGCGCGCGTCCGCGAAGCTGGCGGCATGCCGAACGCCTCGACCAGCGCGTGCCAATGGGACCTGGTGGTGGTGGGCGCGAGCTTCGCCGGCGCCGCCTGCGCCCTGGCCGCGCGCGAAGCCGGGCTGCGCGTGTGCGTGCTCGAGCGCAAGCGCGATCCCGGCATCCGCCTGCACACCACAGGCATCATCGTGCGCGAGGCCGCCGAAGGCACGCCGCTGGGCGGGATGCCGGCGCATCTGGCGCACCGCGTCGAGGGCGTGCGCCTGTACGCGCCGGGCATGCGCAGCCTGGCGCTGCGTTCCCCCGGCTACTACTTCCTCGCCACCGACACGCCGAACGTGATGCGCTGGCTGGCCGCCGAACTGTGCGCCAGGGGCGTCGAGCTGCGGCTGATGCAGTCGTTCACGGACGCGCGCCGCGCCGGCGACGGCTGGCAGGTGGAAGGCCTGGGCCGCACGCGCTGGCTGGTTGGCGCCGACGGCGCGAAGTCGCGCGTGGCGCTGCGCGCCGGGCTGGGGCGCGTGCGCGATTTCCTCTACGGCATCGAGCACGAATACGCCGGTTCCGCGCTGGCCGAGCCCGGCGCCCTGCACTGCTTCCTCGATCGCCGGCTCGCGCCGGGTTACATCGGCTGGGCGGCGCAGAACCCGACCGGCGTGCAGGTCGGCCTGGCGTTCCGCCATCGCCCCGCGCGCAGCGGCACGCCCGACATCGACGGCCTGCTGGCCAAGGTCGGCGGCGTGCTCGGCATCGACGCCGCGACGCCGCCTTCGGCGGTGCGCGCGGGCCTGATTCCCTGCGGCGGCCCGGTCGCGCCGCTGGCCGCGCCCGGCGTCGTGCTGACCGGCGACGCGGCCGGCATCGTCTCGCCGGTGACCGCGGGCGGGATCCATTCGGCCTGGCGGCACGGCGACGCGGTGGGCGCCGCGATCGCCGCGCACCTGCGCGGCCACGGTCCCTGCCCGGTCGAGGCCGCGAACGCCGCCGCGCCGCGCTTCCGCGCCAAGCGCGCGCTGCGCTGGCTGTTCGACCATGCGCAGATGGACTGGCCGTTCGACCTGCTGCTGCAGACCCCTCCGCTGCGCTGGGCCGCCGGGCAGGTGTACTTCCGCAAACGAACGTAGGGTGGGCCCTGCCCCACCTTCGGCCCGCCACCATGGATGCCAAACAACCAGGTTCCGCGACTCGCGAGCTGTCCGCTTTCCCGTTCCGTCCTTGCGAACCAAAAGGTGGGCCGGGGCCCACCCTACGACAGCGTGAAACGGTCCGCGTCGAGCATCGCCGGGAAACGCTCGCGATGGGCGAGCAGCTCGGCCGCGGGCAGCGTGGTGGTGGTGACCACTTCCTCGTCGCTGCACTCGCTCAGCGGGTGGCCGAGGAAGTCGATCACCGCGCTGTCGCCCGAGTAGTGCAGGCCGTTGCCGTCGGTGCCCACGCGGTTGAGGCCGGCGACGAAGCACAGGTTCTCGATCGCGCGCGCGCGCAGCAGCGTCTTCCAGGCGTAGGCGCGCGCGGACGGCCAGTTGGCGACGTACAGCTGCAGGTCGAAGTCCGACGCGCCTGGGCGCTCGACGTCGAAGCGGTTGCGCGCGAACACCGGGAAGCGCAGGTCGTAGCAGACCAGCGGGTTGATGCGCCAGCCCTTCCACTCCACCACCAGCCGCTCGCGCCCGGCCGAATAGCGCTCGTGCTCGCGTGCGTAGCGGAACAGGTGGCGCTTGTCGTAGTGGCGCAGTTCGCCGTCGGGCGTGGCCCAGAGCATGCGGTTGAACACGCCCGGCCCTTCTACCGACTGCGCGCGCAGCTGCAGGCTGCCGGTGACCACCGCGCCCAGCCGCGCGGCCTGCTCGCGCATCCACGCGACCGTCGGGCCGTCCATGGTCTCGGCCTTGTCGATCGCCTCGTTGCTGAAGCCGCTGGTGAAGGTCTCGGGCAGCAGCACCAGGTCGGTGCGCCCGTGCAGCGGCGCCATCAGCGCGCCGTAGTAGTCGCGGTTGGCGGCCGGATCGTGCCAGCGGGTGGCGCCTTGCACGAGGGAGATGCGGAGGTCCTGCATGGTCATTGTCCGTGCGGAGCAGCGTTGTGACTTGTGGGAGCGGCTTCAGCCGCGAGCTCTTGGCCTGGATTATCCGCGATCGGACCGGAAAAGCTCGCGGCTGAAGCCGCTCCCACAAAAGAGCAGCGGGTTCAGAGCTTCTGCAGCCGCTCGATCGCCGCATCCAGCGTCGCCTCGTTCTTGGCGAAGCACAGCCGCGCCAGCCGCTGCCCGGCCGGCGGCGTTTCGTAGAACGGCGACAGCGGGATCGCCGCCACGCCCTTCTCGGTCGTGAGCCAGCGGCAGAACGCCAGGTCGTCGAGGTCGCTGACGGCCGAATAGTCGACCAGCTGGAAATAGCCGCCCGGCACCGGCAACGGCCGCAGCTTCGTGCCCAGCAGCTGCGCGCGGAAGCGGTCGCGCTTGGCCTGGTAGAACGCGCCCAACTCCTCGTAGTGCTCCGGCTCGGCCTCGAGCATCGCGGCGAAGGCATGCTGCGCCGGCGCGAAGGTGCAGAACACGTTGTACTGGTGCACCTTGCGGAACTCGGCCGACAGCGCCGGCGGCGCGACGCAGTAGCCGACCTTCCAGCCGGTGCAGTGGTAGGTCTTGCCGAAGCTGGAGATGACGAACGCGCGCTCGCGCAGCTCCCGATGGCGCAGCACCGACTCGTGGCACGCGCCGTCGAAGACGATGTGCTCGTAGACCTCGTCGGAGAGCAGGAAGATGCCGGTGTCGCGCAGCAGGCTCGCCACCGCTTCCATGTCCGCGGCCGACAGCATCGCCCCGGACGGGTTGTGCGGGCTGTTGATCATCAGCATCCGCGTCCGCGGCGAGATCGCATCCTTCACCCGCTGCCAGTCGGGTGCGAACGTCGCCGGATCCAGCGGCACGTGCACCGCGCGCGCGCCGGCCAGGTCGATCGCCGGCTCGTAGCAGTCGTAGGCGGGGTCGAGCACGACCACCTCGTCGCCGGCGCGGACCACGGCGTGGATGGCGTTGAAGATCGCCTCGGTCGCGCCGCTGGTGACGGTGACCTCGGCGTCCGCGTCCGGCCGATGGCCGTAGACGCGCTGCGTCTTGGCGGCGATGGCCTGGCGCAGCGCCGGCACGCCGGTCATGGGCGCGTACTGGTTGTGGCCCGCGCGCATCGCGCGGTCGAGCTCCTCGACCAGGCGCCCGGGCACCGGGAAGTCGGGGAATCCCTGGCCGAGGTTGACCGCGCCGTGCTCGGCGGCCAGCTGCGACATGATGGTGAAGATCGTCGTGCCGACCTTCGGCAGCTTGGTCCCGGCGTGCGGCAAGGGCATGTTCATCGATCCGGCAAGGGGCAGAATTCGCGTCCGCAAGTTTACGGACACGGGCGTTTCGGTTAAACCTTGCGGATGACGACCCAGCCCGCCATCGCCGGCCATGCCCCGATCCGCGAACTGGTCGGCGCCTACCTCGGCGCCGACTACCGCTGGCAGCATGGCGGCGACTGGCACGACCTGCACGTCGGCCTGCCCGCGCCCGCGCTGGAGCTGTTGCATCCGGACCTGGATACCTTCGGCCTGCTGTCGGCGTGGAACCCGCACTCGGTGGAGCAGACCGAGCTGGCCAACCGCACCGCCGACCGCATGCTGCACGAGGCGCTGGCCGCGACCGGGCTGCCGTTCTGCGCGGCGTTCGCCTCCGCGCCCAACCGCAGCTGGCGCGAGCCGAGCTGGGTGGTGATGGGTTTCTCCGTCGCTCATTTCGATGCGCTCTCGCGCAAGTACGGGCAGCTCGGCACGCTGTGGTGGACGCGCGGCAAGCCGGTGCGCCTGCGCGTGGACGCGGCGCGGCCGGAGGATGCCGGCAACGAGGAATACGTCGACTGGCTGCGCCCGCTGCTGCATCCGACCTGAGCGGCCGCTGCGGCCGCGACATCGACGCACGAGCGAACACGCCACGCGACGGGCTTTGTGCCTTCGGCGCGAACCGTTAGCATGCGGGCGCCGCCGCGGGTTCCGGGCAGGCGTCCATTCCCCGCCTCCGCCGCATGCGCCCTTCCCTGCCCCTGCTCGACGTCCAAGGCCTGCGCTTCTCGCGCAACGAGGCCGTCGTGTTCGGCCCGGTCGATTTCCCGGTGGCCGAAGGCGAGGCCCTGCTCGTCCAGGGCGACAACGGCGCCGGCAAGACCACGTTGCTGCGGGTGCTGGCGGGACTGCTGCCCGCCGACGAGGGCACGATCCGCATCCACGGCGCGCCGACCACGCCCGCGACGCGCGCGGCCACGCTCGCCTACCTCGGCCACCTGCCGGCGTTGAAGGCCGACCTCACCGCGCTGGAGAACCTCGATTTCCTGTGCGGCCTGCACGGCCGCCGCGGCACCCAGTCGCCGGAAGGCGCGATGGCGGTGGTCGGCCTGGCCGGCTACGAGGATGCGCTGGCGCGGCAGCTGTCGGCGGGCCAGAAGAAGCGGCTGTCGCTGGCGCGGCTGTGGCTGTCGCCTGCGCCGCTGTGGCTGCTCGACGAGCCCTACGCCAACCTCGACCTGCAGGGCATCGAACTGGTCAACCGCATGGTGCAGGCGCACCTGCGCGAGGGCGGCGCGGCGCTGGTGACCACGCACGGCGCCTATGCGGCGCCGCCGGTGCGCACGCGCCTGCTGGCGCTGGCGAAGCCTGCATGAGCGGAGCGCCGCGATGATCTGGCCGGCCGCCCGCGCGCTCGTCGTGCGCGACCTGCGCCTGCTCTGGCGCCGCCGCGGCGACGCGCTGCAGCCGGCGCTGTTCGCGCTGCTGGTGGTGGTGCTGTTCGCGCTGGCGCTGGGCAGCGAGGCACGGACACTTTCGAAGGTCGCCGCGGGCGTGCTCTGGGTCGCGGTGCTGCTGTCGGGACTGCTCGCGCTGGACACGCTGTTCCGCGGCGACGCCGAGGACGGCTCGCTGGAGCAGTGGATGCTGGCGCCGGTGCCGCTGGCCTGGCTGGTGCTGGTGCGCACGCTCACGCACTGGGCGACCACCGCGCTGCCGCTGGTGGTCGCCGCGCCGGTGCTCGCCGAGCTGCTGCACCTGCCGCGCGCGCAACTGCCGGTGCTGATGGCCTCGTTGCTGCTGGGCACGCCGCTGCTGAGCCTGCTGGGCGCGGTGGTGGCCGCGCTCACCGTGGGCATGCGCCGCTCGGGGATCCTGGTCGCGCTGCTGGCGCTGCCGCTGTACGTGCCGGTGCTGGTGTTCTCGGCCGGCAGCGTGGCCGCCAGCGCGCAGGGCTTCGACCCCACGGGCGGGCTGCTCTACCTCGCGGCCGGGCTGGCGGTGGCGCTGGTGCTGGCGCCGCTGGCCACCGCGGCGGCGCTGCGCATCGCCCACGCTTGAGGCAGGTCAAGCCCTTGCCGGCGGCCGCGACGTAAGCTGCCTTCGAAGGCCGCGGCAGCGCGGTTTTCCGCCGTTCCGGTTCCGCGCCGACGGCCCGCGGCGCCCGCCGCGCCACGGGCCCGCAAGTGCCTCTCCGGCAGCGGACTGGTATCCTTCGGGGTTGTCGCGGCAGGTCCGTGTTCAACCCCGGCCGGGCCGTCCTTCGCATGAATCCCCTCGCATGAATCGGTTGCTCCGCTGGTTCCACCAACTCGGTTCGCCGCCCTACTTCGATCGCTTCGCCGCCCGCTGGGCGCCCTGGTGCCACGGCATCGGGCTGCTGGTGATGGCCTGGGGGATCTGGCAGGGGCTGTTCGTGGCGCCCGCCGACTACCAGCAGGGAGACAGCTTCCGCATCCTCTACATCCACGTGCCCGCGGCGTGGATGAGCCTGGCGGTGTTCGCGCTGATGGCGCTGTACGCGGCGATCGCGCTGGTCTGGCGGATCAAGCTGTGCGAGATCCTCGCCATGGCCTGCGCGCCGATCGGCGCCGCGTTCACGGTGGTCACGCTCGCCACCGGCTCGATCTGGGGCAAGCCGATGTGGGGCACCTGGTGGGACTGGGACCCGCGCCTGACCAGCGAGTTGATCCTGCTGTTCCTGTACCTGGGCGTGATCGGCCTGTACCACGCCATCGACGACCGCCGCGCCGCCGCGCGCGCCGCCGGGCTGCTGGCGATCGTCGGCGTCGCCCTGCTGCCGGTGATCCGCTACTCGGTCGACTGGTGGAACTCGCTGCACCAGGGCCAGACCATCAGCCTGATGGGCCAGTCGAAGATGGACGCGAGCATGCTGCCGCCGCTGTGGGCGATGGTGGTGGGCACGCACGTCTGGTTCGCCGGCTCGCTGCTGGCGCGCGCGCGCGCCGACAACCTGTGGCGCGAGGCCGGCAAGGACTGGGTGCGCAAGCTCGGCGAGGCGGCGCGATGAGCTACCGCGAATACGTCATCGCCGCCTACCTGGTGTTCGCCGCCATGCTGGCCTGGGACTACGTGGTCCCGCGCGTGCGCATCCGCCAGTTGATCCGCGCCGCGCGCCTGCTGGCCGCGCGGCGCGCCGCCGTCCAGCCCGATCCCGCAGGTGAGCTGCCCCGATGAATCCCGTCCGCAAGCGCCGCCTCTGGATGGTCCTCGCGCTGCTGGTCGCCGCCGCGGCCGCGACCGCGCTGGTCGCGCTCGCGCTGCAGCGCAACGTGGCCTACCTGTACACGCCTTCCGAGGTGCTCGGCGGCAAGGCCGGCGAAAACGTGTCGTCCGGGCAGGCGAAGTTCCGGCTCGGCGGCATGGTCGCCGAACGCTCGTTCGCGCGCGCCGAGGGCTCGATGCAGGCAAGTTTCCGCGTCACCGACGGCGACGCCGAACTGCCGGTGGTCTACACCGGGATCCTGCCGGACCTGTTCCGCGAGAACCAGGCGGTGATCGCCACCGGCCGCATGCAGGGCGGCACCTTCGTCGCCGAGCAGGTGCTGGCCAAGCACGACGAGACCTACGTGCCCAAGGAAGTCGCCGACAAGATGGGCCTGGCGCACCAGAAGCACGGCGTGCACACGCCGGCCGACACCGCGGCGGACGCGCGCTAGTGCTCCCCATGCAGGCCCTTCCGGAGCTGGGACAGGTGGCGCTGGTCCTGGCGCTGCTGGTCGCGCTGCTGCAGGCGGCACTGCCGCTGGCCGGCGCGCAGCGCGGCAATGCGGCGTGGATCGCGGTCGCGCGGCCGGCGGCGTACGTGCAGCTGCTGCTGGTGGCGGGCGCGTTCGCGGTGCTGACGACGGCGTTCGTGGCGCAGGATTTCTCGGTGCGCTACGTGGCCGAGAACTCCAACTCGTTGCTGCCGCTGGTCTACCGCTACACCGCGGTGTGGGGCGCGCACGAGGGCTCGCAGCTGCTGTGGGCGCTGATCCTGGCGGGCTGGACCGCGGCCGTGGCGCGGTTCTCGCGCTCGCTGCCGGACGAGGTGGTCGCGCGCGTGCTCGGGGTGATGGGGCTGGTCAGCATCGGCTTTCTGTCGTTCCTGATCTTCACTTCCAACCCGTTCGCGCGCTTGCTGCCGGCGGTGGCCGAGGGCCGCGACCTCAACCCGCTGCTGCAGGACCCGGGGATGATCGCGCACCCGCCGATCCTGTACCTGGGCTACGTCGGCTTCGTGGTGCCGTTCGCGTTCGCGGTCGCGGCGCTGGTCGACGGCCGGATGGACGCGCGCTGGCTGCGCTGGACGCGGCCGTGGACCAACATCGCCTGGGGCTTTCTCACCTGCGGCATTGCGATCGGCTCGTGGTGGGCCTACTACGAGCTGGGCTGGGGCGGCTGGTGGTTCTGGGACCCGGTGGAGAACGCCAGCTTCATGCCCTGGCTCGCCGGCGCCGCGCTGCTGCACTCGCAGGCGGCGACCGAGAAGCGCGGCTCGTTCCGCGGCTGGACCGTGCTGCTGGCGATCGCGGCGTTCTCGCTGTCGCTGCTGGGCACGTTCCTGGTGCGCTCGGGGGTGTTGACCAGCGTGCATGCGTTCGCCGCCGATCCCGCGCGCGGATTGTTCATCCTGGTCTTCCTGGCGATCGTCATCGGCGGCTCGCTGCTGCTGTACGCGCTGCGCGCGCCGCGCTTCGAGCCCGGCGCGCCGTTCGCGACCAGCTCGCGCGAGACGCTGCTGCTGGCCAACAACCTGCTGCTGGTGTGCGCCTGCGGGATGGTGCTGCTGGGCACGCTCTACCCCCTGCTGGCCGACGCGCTGGACCTGGGCAAGATCTCGGTCGGGCCGCCCTACTTCGGCTTCCTGTTCGTGCTGCTGATGGCGCCGCTGGTGCTGTTGCTGCCGTTCGGGCCGCTGACGAAGTGGCAGCGGGAGACCGCGTCGAGGCCGCTGGCGATGCTGGCGCCATGGCTGGCGCTCGCGCTGGTGCTCGGCGCGGTGGCGTATTTCTTCGCGCCGCAGGGGCCGTGGAAGACCGCGGCCGGCGTCGCGGCGTCGGCCTGGGTGGCGCTGGGCACGCTGCGCTTCGTGTGGACGCGCGTGCGCGGCAGCGGCCGGGCGTTCACCGCGGAAATGCTGGGCATGGTGCTGGCGCACGCGGGCATCGCGGTGTTCCTTGTCGGCGCGCTGCTGGTCGAGGCGCAGCAGTCGCAGCGCGAGCTGGCGATGAAGCCGGGCCAGACCGTCGAGCTCGGCGGCTACGCGTTCCGCTTCGAAGGCGTCGACGAGGCGCGCGGCCCCAACTACCTCTCCGATCGCGGCCACGTGCAGGTGCTGCGCGACGGCGAGCCGCTGGTGCTGCTGCATCCCGAGAAGCGCGCCTACGCCAGCGGCGGCCAGGTGATGACCGAGGCCGGCATCCATGCCGGCCCGTTCGCCGACGTCTACGTCGCGCTCGGCGAGCCGCTGGGCGCGGCCGACGATCCGGACCGCGCCGCCGGCGCCTGGGCGGTGCGCGTGCACGTCAAGCCGTTCGTGCGCTGGATCTGGCTGGGCGCGGCATTGATGGCGCTGGGCGGGTTCGTCGCCGCGACCGACCGGCGGTTCCGGCGCCGGGTCGCGGAACGCGCCGGCGTCGCGGGAGAAGCGGCGTGAACCAGCCGATCGAACCCGCCGCCCCGAAACGCGGCCCGCGGCTTGCGGTCGTGGTCGGCGCGCTGTGCTTCATCGGCTTCGTCGCGCTGCTGTCCTACGGCGTGCTGCAGTCCGGGCGTGGCGACCGCGAGGCCCTGCCCTCGCCGCTGATCGGCAAGCCGGCGCCGCAGTTCTCGCTGCCGCTGTTGCACGAGCCGGGGCGCAACGTGTCCGCGAAGGACCTCGCCGGCGCCCCCTACGTGCTCAACGTCTGGGGCAGCTGGTGCCCGGAATGCCGCGTCGAGCACCCAGTGCTGACCCGCTTTGCGCTGTCCAAGCGCGTGCGCGTGGTCGGCTACAACCTCAAGGACGAGCCCGAGGACGCGCTGCGCTGGCTGGAGCAATTCGGCAATCCCTACATGCTGGTGCTGGCCGACCGCGACGGCCGCGCCGCGATCGACTGGGGCATCTACGGCGCACCGGAAACCTTCCTGGTCGACGCGCGCGGCATCGTGCGCTGGAAGCACGTCGGCGCGCTCGACGACGCGGTGATCGACGGCCAGCTCGTGCCGCTGCTGCGGAAGCTGGAGGCGGGCCGATGAGCCGCGCCGCGCGCTGGCTGCCGGCCTGCCTGCTGGCGTTCGCGCTGCTGCTGCCGGCCGCGCGCCACGCGCAGGCGCAGGTCGTCGACGACCCGGCGCCGCTGCAGTTCCACGACGAGGCCGAGGAGGCGCGCTTCCAGGCGCTCACGCACGAGCTGCGCTGCGTGATGTGCCAGAACCAGTCGCTGGCCGATTCCAACGCGCAGATCGCCCACGACCTGCGCCGCGAAGTGCTGGACCTGATGCGCCAGGGCAAGTCGGACGACGAGATCGTCGCCTTCCTGGTGCAGCGCTACGGCGAATTCGTGCGCTACAAGCCGGCGATGGAGCCGGCGACCTGGCTGCTGTGGTTCGGCCCGGCGCTGCTGCTGCTCGGCGGCGGCGTGCTGGTGGCGCGGATCGTGCGCGCGCGCGGGCGGCGCGAGGTGCCCGTCCCGGGCGAGGACCAGGAGTGGTGATGGCCGTGTTCGTGGCGATCGCGGCGGCGCTGTCGGTGGCGGTGTTCGCGACGGTGCTGTGGCCGCTGTGGCGCGTCTCGCGCGGCGCCACCATCGGCGCGGTGCTGGCGCTGGTACTGGTCGCGCTGGCGACCTATCGCCTGGTCGGCACGCCGGCGGCGATCGACGCGCCGGCGGCGCAGCCGGCGCCGCGCACGATGGCCGAAGCGGTCGTCCAGCTGGAAGCGGAAATGCAGCGCAATCCCGGCCGCGCCGATGGCTGGCAGCTGCTGGCGCGTTCCTACGAGATGCTCGACCGCCGCACCGAGGCGCGCGATGCCTATGCGCGCGCGCTCGCGATCACGCCCGACGACCCCGACCTGCTGGTGCAGGCCGCGCAGGCGCGGCTGTTCGCCGACCCGGGCAAGCGCCTGGACGACAAGGCGGTGGCGATGCTCGAGCGCGCGCTCGAACTGCAGCCCCAGCACCAGCGCGCGCGCTGGTTCCTCGGCGTCGCGCAGCGCCAGCGCGGCGACGCCGCCGCGGCGGCCGCGACCTGGGAGCCGCTGCTGGCGCAGGTCGACGCGGCCACGGCCGCCACCCTGCGCGTGCAGGTCGACGCGGCGCGCAGGGACGCCGGGCTCGCGCCGCTGGCCGCGGCGCAGGCCGCCGCCGATGGCGCGGCGGATGCGGCGAAGACGCTCGCGGTGAAGGTCTCGCTCGATCCCGGTTTCGCCGCGCGCGTACGCCTGCGCGGCGACGCCAGCGTGTTCGTCATCGCCCGCGTGCCGGGCGGCCCGCCGATGCCGGTGGCGGTCGAGAAGCATTCGCTGCAGGAACTGCCGTTCACCGCCACGCTAGACGACGCGGACAGCCCGATGCCGACGCAGAAGCTCTCGGCGCTGGGCGAGGTCGAGGTCTTCGCGCGGCTGTCGGCCAGTGGCGAGGCGACGCGCCAGGAGGGCGACCTCGACTCGCCGCCGGTGCGAGTGAAGCTGCCCGCGAAGGCGCCGGTCGAGCTGGTGATCGGCGCGCAGTAGCGCACGTCGAAGCTCTTGCAGGAGCGCTCCTGGGCGCGACCGGCTTCCCAGGCAAGAGCGGTCGCGCCCTGGTGCGCTCCTACGGCAACCCGGAACGTCCGGATGCGCCGGCCCGCTACACTTGCACGCATGACCGAATTCATCCCGCCCGGCACGCGCTGGGTCGACCTGCCCTCGCCCTTCCCGATGAAGCGCGGCGGCGCGCTGCACGGCGCGCGCGTCGCGTTCGAGACCTGGGGCGCGCCGAACGCGGCGCGCGACAACACGGTGCTGATCCTCACCGGCCTGTCGCCCGACGCGCACGCGGCCACCAGCGAAGCCAACCCGGCGCCCGGCTGGTGGGAAGCGATGCTCGGCCCCGGCAAGCCGATCGACACCGAGCGCTGGCACGTGGTGTGCGTGAACTCGCTGGGCAGCTGCAAGGGCTCGACCGGGCCGGCGTCGGTCGATCCCGCCACCGGCGCGCCGTACCGGCTGGCGTTCCCGGAACTGGCGATCGAGGACGGCGCCGAGGCCGCGCTCGCGGTGGTGCGCGCGCTGGGCATCGAGCGCCTGGCCTGCGTGGTCGGCAACTCGATGGGCGGCATGACCGCGCTGGCCCTGCTCGCCCGCCACCCCGGGATCGTCCGCGCCCACGTCAACATCTCCGGCGCGGCGCGCGCGCTGCCGTTCTCGATCGCGATCCGCTCGCTGCAGCGCGAGGCGATCCGGCTCGACCCGGACTGGAACGAAGGCAATTACGACGACGACCGCTACCCCGAGAGCGGGATGCGCATGGCGCGCAAGCTCGGCGTGATCACCTATCGCTCGGCGCTGGAATGGGACGGCCGCTTTGGCCGCGTGCGGCTGGACTCGGACCGGCGCGACGACGAGGATCCGTTCGGGCTGGAGTTCGAGGTCGAGAGCTACCTGGAAGGCCACGCGCGCCGCTTCGTGCGCAACTTCGATCCCAACTGCTACCTGTACCTGAGCCGCTCGATGGACTGGTACGACATCGGCGAGTCCTGCGGCGGCACCACCGACCAGGGCCTGGCCCGCATCCGCGTCGACAAGGCGCTGGCGATCGGCGTGCACACCGACATCCTGTTCCCGCTGCAGCAGCAACAACAGATCGCCGACGGCCTGCGCGCGGGCGGCGCGGAATCGCACTTCCTGCCGCTGGAATCGCCGCAGGGGCACGACGCGTTCCTGGTCGACTTCGATCGCTTCGGCCCGGCCGTTTCGGATTTCCTCGCGTCCCTGTAGGGCGGGCCCGGCCCGCCGCCATGCTGGATTCCGCATCGCGCAGGGCGGGTCTGGACCCACCATCCTGCGACCGAGCGCGAAGCCGCGCAGGTCGGGTCCTGACCCGCGCCCCGTTTCGAACGCGAATGACGGGTCAAGACCCGCCCCCGTGACCGGGCCGGCGCGCCGCCCGGGACAGGGCTAGAATGGCCCGCGATGAACGCCGCCGCCCTGCCCGACCTCGATTTCCCCGGCCACGACAAGCTGGTCGCCGCCATCGACGCCGCCGTCGCGCAGGGCGACGAGCACGCCGTCACCGCGGCCCTGCGCAACAGCATGTGCGCGCTGATCCGCGACCGCGCCGTGCAGCTGCCCGGCTGCGTGTTCGAGCCGATCGACGACCACTACGCGCGCCGCGAGCTCTATCGCAGCCCGGATCGCGGCTACAGCGTCGTCGCGATGACCTGGGCGCCCGGCCAGGGCACGCCGATCCACGACCACTGCGGGCTGTGGTGCGTTGAGGGCGTGTGGGACGGCGAGCTGGAGATCACCCAGTACGAGCTGCTCGAGCGCGACGGCGAGCGCTTCCGCTTCCGCGCCGCCGGCGGCATGCACGCCGGCCCCGGCAGCGCGGGCAGCCTGATCCCGCCGCACGAATACCACACGATCCGGAACGCGAGCCCCGACGCCATCGCCATCTCGCTGCACA
>Ga0268289_100098_pt1 | contig 38985 bp, 32 predicted proteins | sample MetspNORM_FD_191340 | JGI IMG/M metagenome (GOLD analysis project Ga0268289, IMG submission 191340) | Soil microbial communities from San-Diego area, Southern California, United States - Methylocaldum sp. NOR-M | ecosystem: Environmental > Terrestrial > Soil > Desert | place: USA: California... | reverse complement strand
AGGTGACCGGCTCGCGCATCCCGCGCGCCGAGATCGAGAACGAACAGCCGATCATCACCGTCACCCGCGACCAGATCGAGAAGCAGGGCTTCAGCTCCGTCGCCGACATCCTGCAGAACCTCACCTCGTCGGGTTCGCCGGCAATCTCGCGCGCGATGGCGCTCTCCAACGGCGAGGACGTGGGCGGCTACTACGTCGACCTGCGCAACCTCGGCGCCAACCGCACGCTGATCCTGCTCAACGGCAAGCGCCTGGGCGTCTCCACTTCGGGCCTGCAGGACCTGGGCCAGATCCCGATGTCGGCCATCGAGCGCATCGAAGTCCTGAAGGACGGCGCCTCCTCGATCTACGGCTCCGACGCCATCGCCGGCGTGGTCAACGTCATCACCCGCCGCAACTTCGAGGGCGCGGAGTTCAACGGCTACGTCGGCGCGTTCGACGAGGGCGAGGGCAAGCAGGACTACAGCATGACGCTGGGCGCCAACAGCGACCGTGGCAGCCTGACCGTCAGCGCCGAGTACTCGAAGGAAGACCCGGTCTTCGGCAAGGACCGGGAATTCAGCAAGTACGGCAACTCCGGCAAGGGCTTCCCGTTCTCCGGCTGGAGCGCGATCAGCCAGAACGGCGTGTGGCTGGGCAACATCAACGATGCGGGCGTGTTCACCGATCCCTCCTGCGCCAGCGGTGCCTGCACCCTCGACCGCGGCAGCGACCCGCGCGACCCCGCCAACTACCACGACCTCGCCCCGTCCGAGCGCGCCAACACCAACGAAGTGATGATGGTGCAGACGGGCATCGAACGGAAGTCGCTGTTCGTCAGTGGCGCCTACGACATCAGCGACAGCATCCGCTTCACCGCCGACATCGGCTACAACAAGCGCACCACCAGCCAGCAGATCGCCGGCTACCCGGGCAATTACGGCTTCGGCATGCTGACCGCCGAAAGCTACTTCAACCCGAACCCGACCGCGGGCGACGCCTACTGGTTCCGCCGCTTCTGGGAAGTGCCGCGCACCAACAAGAACGACCTCGAGACGATGCGCGTGACGCTGGGCCTGGAAGGCACGCTGAACTTCGGCGAAGACCACCAGTGGAACTGGGACGTCGGCTTCCTCTCCAACGAGAACACCAACACCAAGGTCAGCCACGGCGACGGTTACGTGCCCGCGCTGCAGGCCGCACTGGGCGCTTCGTACTTCAACGCCGCCACCGGCCGCGTCGAGTGCGGCACCGCCGCCAGCCCGATCGCCTACGGCAGCAACTTCGGCAACGGCGAGTGCATCCCGTTCAACCCGTTCATGCCGCTCGGGCAGGCGGGCGACGGCTCGCTGGGCAATGCGGACCTGCAGGCCTTCCTGTTCCCCGAGTACCACGACCACGGCAGGACCAAGACCACCGACTACACGGCCAACATCGCCGGCACGCTGTTCAGCCTGCCCGCGGGCGAAGTCGGCCTGGCGGTCGGCGTCGAGCACCGTCGCGAGGAAGGCCGCTTCGTGCCCGACGCGGTCAACCAGTCGGGCCAGAGCACCGGCCTGCCGGCGACCACCACGGCCGGTAGCTACGACCTCGACGAGGCCTACGCCGAGCTCGAGATCCCGGTCCTGGCCGACATGCCGTTCGCCAAGGAACTGACGTTCAACGTGGCCAGCCGCTATTCGAAGTACTCGAACTTCGGCAACACCACCAACAACAAGTTCCAGATGCGCTGGCGCCCGATGGACGGCCTGCTGGTCCGCGCCACGTACGCCGACGGCTTCCGCGCGCCGTCGATCAGCGACCTGTTCGGCGGCATCGGCGGCACGTTCGCGTTCTACACCGACCCCTGCGCCGTCGGCCAGCCAGCCAACGGCAATGCGGCGTGTACGGCTGCCGGCGTGCCGGTGGACTACGTGCAGCTCGGCCAGGGCGGCGTGCCCTGCGAGGCCCTGCCCTGCCAGACGCCGTTCCAGTTCCTCACCGGTTCGAACCCGAACCTCTCGCCGGAAACCGCGACTTCCAAGACCGCCGGCATCGTCTGGAGCCCGCAGTGGGTCGATGGCCTGGACTTCACCCTGGACTGGTACGACGTCGAGCTCGACAACGTGATCTCGCAGGACACCGTCGACAGCATCCTGCGCGATTGCTATATCTCGGGGATCACCTCGCGCTGCGCCGGCATCACCCGCAACGCGGCCGGCACGATCAACAACCTGTTCTTCGGCCTGACCAACCTGGGCGCGCAGCGCACCGAAGGCTACGACTTCGGCGTCAACTACCGCCTGCCGGAGTTCGCGATCGGCAAGTTTTCGGTCAACTGGCAGAACTCCTACACCAGCAAGTTCGACGTGCTGGCCGACGCCGACCCTGCCACCGAATGGGTGGGCTTCGTCGGCACACCTGGCGTGTTCCGCCTGCGTTCGAACCTGGGCGTGAACTGGGAGAAGGGTGACTACTCGATCGCCTACATGGCCCGCTACTACTCGGGCATGAAGGAACCGTGCGCCTCGGCGCCGCGCCCGTGCAGCGATCCCGACCACCTGGACGTGTACGGCAACGCCGATCCGATCAACCGCACCGGCTCCAACACGTTCCACGACCTGCAGTTCTCGGTCAAGCTGCCCTGGAACGCCACCGCGTCCATCGGCGCCAACAACATCACCGACCACATGGGCCCGATCATGTTCTCCGCGCCTAACAGCAACTTCCCGTACTACGGCGGCTTCGACATCGGCCGCTTCTGGTACATGAAGTACCAGCAGCGCTTCTGATCGCAAACCGACTGTTCCACCTCGACGGCCCCGGAAACGGGGCCGTCTTCTTTTTCCCGCCCAATGCGCAACCCGTGCGAACGCACGCGGCCGCCGGCGGACATGGCCGGCGCGCGCGCCGGCGGATCATCGGCGCGAGTCCGCGGTGCTTCGTGTTCTCTCTCTCCAGGCAAGGTTGCGCCCGACCGCATCGCGTCCGACAACGAAGCGGGAGCGCGCCGTCCGCAGGCATCGGCCCGGCATCGCCGGGCCTCTTTTTCGCGCGTGCCGGATTGGTTCCTGCGGTCGCGCCTGAATTGGTCCTCCATGCGTGCCATCGCAATGGCTAGCTTAGGCAACGCCAACCGGCAATCCCGGACAAGGTGACGATGTCCGGAAACGGCGAGCAACGCGGCGCGCGCGGCGGGATGGTCGCAAGGCGCTGCCGCATTGCCGCCACGCGATGCATGGAAACGCTCCCCCATCCGCGCGACGACGATCCTGCCGCCGCGACGGCGCAGTCCGGCCTGTAGGAGACGACATGAACAGCCTCCCGTTGCACGGTGCCATTCCCGTGCCCATCCGCCACGTCGCGCTCCACTTCGCGCAGCAGGTCGAATTCGATCCCGTGCGCGGTGGCATGCTGCAGGTCATCCATGCCGCCGGACGCGCCTCGCGCCTGCACCTGCCGGCCGGCTGGCTGGTCGTGTGCGTCCCGTTGTCAGGCTGGGTGCAGCTCGAGTCCGCCGACGGCGACTGGACCCTGCCCGCAGGCCGCGCGCAGGTCTGGCGCGACGGCGAATTGCGCATCGACTGCCCCGCGTCCGGCTCCTGGGTGGGCTTGGCCGGACCGCTGCGCGCCTGGAACCGTCGCGTGCGCCCGGCGCCGGGACAGGCCGCGGCGTCGTGCCTGTTCCCGCGCCAGGACGACTGCCCGCGCATGCTGCGCCGCCTGCTGGTCCGCCTCGCGCGCGCAACCCGCGGCAACCCGGCGGTCGCCTGCGACCCGGGGATGCTGGTCGACGCGGTCTGCGTCGCCCTGCTCGAGCAGCAGCGCGACCTGCACGCGTGCCTGCAGCGCTGCAGCGGCCGCACCCTGCAGCGTCGCCAGCAGACCCTGCTGCGCCTGCTGCGCGTGCGCCACCTGGTCGAAGTCCACAGCGACGGCCGCCCCGACCTCGCTTCGCTGGCACGCAGCGCCAACTACTCGCCCTGGCACCTGATCCGGATGCATCGCGACGTGTTCGGCGAGACGCCCAGCGAGTACGCCACGCGGCTGCGCCTGCAGCGCGCCTGGTCGCTGGTGCGCGAGACCCGGCTGCCGATCTGCGAGATCACCGAGGCGCTGGGCTTCGAGAGCCAGAGCAGCTTCTGCCGCGCGTTCAAGAACGCCTACGGCGCGACCACCGGCGAGGTGCGGCAGGCGGCGACGCAGGCCGCCGCGCCCGGGGCCACCGCACGCGCCGCGTGAGCGGCGGCGGCGCGCGGCGCGTCAGTGCCCGCCGCCGTCGAGCGCCTTGAGTTCGCTGACCAGGGCGTTCGCCATCTCCGCGCCGTCGCCGTAGAGCATGCGGGTGTTGTCGGCGTAGAACAGCGCGTTCTCGATGCCCGCGAAGCCGGTGCCCTTGCCGCGCTTGATGACGATGGTGTTCTTCGAATCGACCACGTCGAGGATCGGCATGCCGTAGATCGGGCTGGCCGGGTCGGTCTTCGCCACCGGGTTGACCACGTCGTTGGCGCCGATCACCAGCGACACGTCGGTGTTGGCGAACTCGGGGTTGATGTCGTCCATGTCGGCGATCAGGTCGTAGGGCACGCCGGCCTCGGCCAGCAGCACGTTCATGTGCCCGGGCATGCGCCCCGCGACGGGATGGATCGCGAACTTCACCTTCACCCCGCGATCCATGAGCTTCTTCGCCAGCTCCCAGATCTTGTGCTGCGCTTGCGCCACGGCCATGCCGTAGCCGGGCACGATGACCACGCGCTCGGCGAAGGCCATCATCGCCGCGACGTCGCCGGCCTCGATGGGCTTTTGCGACCCGGCGATCTCCTGCGCCTGCCCGCCGCCGCCGAAGTTGGAGAACAGCACGCTCTTGATCGAGCGGTTCATCGCCTTGGCCATCAGGCGCGTGAGCAGCATGCCGGCCGCGCCGACCATCATGCCGGCGATGATCAGCGCCTCGTTGCCGAGCACGTAGCCCTCGAACGCCACCGCCAGGCCGGTCAGCGCGTTGTACAGCGAGATCACCACCGGCATGTCGGCGCCGCCGATGGGCAGCGTCATCAGCACGCCCAGCGCAAGCGCCGCGATGAAGAATGCGATGATCATGGGCACGCCGAGCGAATGCACCACGATGCCGCCCAGCACCACCGTCGCGATCGCGACCGCGGCATTGAACAGCTGCTGGCCGGGGAAGGTGTAGCGCTTGTCCATGCGCCCATCGAGCTTGGCCCAGGCGATCACCGAGCCCGACAGCGACACCGAGCCGATCAGCGCGCCGAGCACGCCCAGCACGAGCGTCGTCATCGACGGCGCCGCGCCCGCGGCCGAGAAGCGCAGCAGCTCGACCGCGCCGATCGCCGCGGCCGAGCCGCCGCCCATGCCGTTGAACAGCGCCACCATCTGCGGCATGTCGGTGATCGCGACCTTCTTGCCCCAGAACCAGGTCAGCGCGATGCCGATGGCGGTGGCGGCGACGATCAGGCCGAGGTTGTGCAGCCCCGGCAGGAACAGCGTCGCCACGGTGGCGATCACCATGCCCAGCCCGGCCCAGCGGATGCCGCTGCGCGCGGTCAGCGGCGAGGCCATGCGCTGCAGGCCGAGCAGGAACAACGTCGCGGCGACGAGATAGCTCGCCTTGACCACGACCGGAAGCAGTTCGGCGACGGTCATCGGGCGGTCTCCGCGCGGGAATCCGGGCTGGCGCCCACCGCCATCGATGCCGCCCTCACGCCTTGCCTCCCGGCTTCTTCGACGACTTGAACATGTCGAGCATCCGCTCGGTCACCACGTAGCCGCCGGCGGCGTTGCCCGCGCCCAGCAGCACCGCGGCGAAGCCGATCGCCTTCTCCAGCGTGGTGTCGGCGTGGCCGAGCACGACCATCGCGCCGATCAGCACGATGCCGTGGATGAAGTTGCTGCCCGACATCAGCGGCGTGTGCAGGATCACCGGCACCCGCGAGATGATCACGTTGCCGGCGATCGCCGCCAGCATGAAGATGTACAGCGCCACGAACCCGTCGCCCATCGCCGCTCTCCCATCCGGTTGTCCGCATCATAACCGCCGGCCAACCGGTGGCGGCCCCGCCGCGGGCGCTGTCAACCCGGCCCGCGGGGGCGCGTTCCCATGCCCACCCGCCACGACGCCACGCCGGATGCCATGCCGCAGCCCCTGCCATCGCGCTTCCCGCACAGCCCCGGGCGCGGCCATGCCCATGCCCGCGCGCAGGCCGCAGCCGGGACAGGCCCGGTTGGCCGGCCGGCCGCTAAGCTCGCCCGGATGAACGCTGGAGCCGACACCGTCGCCGGTCCCCTCGCCGCCGTGGACCAGGCGGAGGCCGCGGGCCTGGAGCAATTCCTGGCCGGGGTCGGCGCGCGCGCGTTCCGGTTCGCCGAGTCGAGCCTGCGCCATCGCGAGGACGCGATGGACGCGGTGCAGGAGGCGATGATGAAGATGCTCGCCTATCGCGATCGTCCCGCCGGGGAATGGACGCCGCTGTTCTGGAGCATCCTGCGCAGCCGCATCATCGACCAGCAGCGCCGGCGCACCTTCCGGCTCGGCTGGCTGGGCGGCGGCGGCGCGGGCGGCGAGGACGCCGGCATCGAATGGGCCGACGATGGCCCGGACCCGTCGCGCGCGCACGACGGCCGCGAGGCCTATTCGCGCCTGGCGCAGGCGCTGCGCGGGCTGCCGCGGCGCCAGCGCGAGGCGTTCACGCTGCGCGTGCTGGAGGAATTCGACGTCGCCGACACGGCGCGGATCATGGACTGCAGCGAGGGCTCGGTGAAGACGCACCTCTCGCGCGCACGCGCGGCGCTGCAGAAACAGCTGGAGGATTTCGCATGAACGAACACGACAACGACCGCGATGCGCGCTTCGACGCCGCCATGCGGCGGCTGCACGGCGACGCCGTGCGGCGCGTGCCCGGGCGCACGCTGCTGCAGCTGCAACTGCGGCCATCGGCCGGGGCTTCGCGCCAGGCGAAGCCGGGCACCCGCCTGGCCTGGCCGCTCACGGCCTCGGTCGCCGCCTTGCTGGCGCTGGCCGTCGGCATGCAGCTGCAGCTGCGCCACGACGAGGACGCGCCCGCGCCGGCCATGGCCGCCGCCAGCGCCGACGACCTCGACACGGTGCTCGACGAGAACCCCGATTTCTACCTCTGGCTGGCGTCGAGCGACGCCAACGCCATCGCGATGGAGTAGCCATGCGCGCCCTGCCGATCCTCGCCCTCGCGACCGCCGTCGCCGTCGCCGCGCTGCTGCCCCGCAACGCGTTTGCCTCGCCGCCGCAGGAGGCGCAGCCGGCGGCCGCCGCGTCGCTTCCGGCCTGGGACCAGCTCACCCCGGCGCAACGCGAGATGCTGGTGGCGCCGGTGCGCGAGCGCTGGAATGACAACCCCGGCGCGCGCGCGCGCATGTACGAGCACGCGCGGCGCTGGCAGACGATGACCCCGGAACAGCGCAAGCGCGCCCGCCACGGCATGCAGCGCTGGCGCCACATGGATCCGGAACAGCGCGCGCAGGCGCGCGCGCTGTTCGACAGGATGCGCGGCATGACCCCGGAGCAGCGCCAGGTCCTGCGCGACCAGTGGAAGGCGATGACGCCGCAGCAGCGGCGTGAGTGGGTGGAGCGGAACCCGCCGCGGGAGAGGTGACTCGAGACCGGGGTTCGGGGTCAGGGATTTTGCGGCCAAATTCGTGATCGGCGAAATCGTGATCGGGAAAGCCCGTCACGGTGGCATGTCCTGCCCCGGGCGCCGCCAGGATCCCTCGCAGCGCTCGGGATGACTAGGCAAGTGGATGCATCGTCCCTTGCTCTCTCGAATCACCAGACACCCATCACGATTCACGATTCACCAATCACGAATCGCCGATCACCAGCCGCGCGTCACGCCCTCGCCGGCCACACCGTCTTCGCCAGCAGCTCGTCGTCCCAGTCGAACGCCAGCGCGCCGTCCGCGAGCAGCAGCGAGACGAAGTTGAACACGTTGCGCGCGTACATCTCGCTGGCATGCAGGGCGCCGCTGCTGGCCAGGTTGAGCGGGCCGGCGATGGTGACGCCGTTGCTGTCGATGGTCTCGCCCGGCCGGGTCAGCTCGCAGTTGCCGCCGGTCTCGGCGGCGAGGTCGACGACCACGCTGCCGGGCTTCATCCCGGCCACCATCGCCGCGGTGATGATCTTCGGCGCCGGGCGCCCGGGCACGGCCGCGGTGCAGACGACCACGTCGATGCCCTTCAGGTGCTCGGCGAGGCGCCGCTGCTGCTCGGCGCGCTCCTCGTCGGTGAGCTGGCGCGCGTAGCCGCCCTCGCCCGCGGCGCTGACGCCCAGGTCGAGGAAGCGCCCGCCCAGCGATTCGATCTGCTCGCGCGTCTCCGGCCGCACGTCGAAGCCCTCGACCTGCGCACCCAGCCGCTTGGCCGTGGCGATCGCCTGCAGGCCGGCGACGCCCGCGCCGACGACCAGCACCTTCGACGGCCGGATGGTGCCGGCGGCGGTGGTGAGCATCGGGAAGAACCGCGGCGCCAGCTGCGCGCCGACCAGCACCGCCTTGTAGCCGGCCATGCCGGCCTGCGAACTGAGCACGTCCATCGCCTGGGCGCGGGTGGTGCGCGGCAGCCGCTCGAGCGGGAACGCCGCGATGCCGTTCGCGCGCAGCGCCTCGCCGCGCGCGGCGTCCGCCTCCGGCTGCAAGCTGCCGACCAGCACCGCGCCGGGCTTGAGCGATGCGATCGCCGCCGCCGGAGGCGGTTGCACGCACAGCACGAGATCCGCGTCCGCCAGCGCGCCGGCCGCGCCGTCGACCAGCTCCGCGCCGGCGTCGGCGTAGGTGGCGTCGGGGAAGTGCGCGCCATCGCCGAGGCCACGCTGCACGCGCACGCGGGCGCCGGCGGCCACCAGCTTCCTGCAGGTTTCCGGCGTGAGCGCGACGCGCAACTCGCCGGGCGCGGTCTCGCGCGCGACTCCGATCGTCACTGGCATGCCTGGCTCCGTGGTCCGGTCGCCGGCCATCGTAGCGAATCGCCTGCGGCCGCGCGATTGCGCCCGAGGGCTTCCCTCGGCGCGGCCGGCACCCGGCCGGCGCGCCGGCTCAGGACACCGCTGCAGCGGCGGCGGGCGCCTGGTTGAGGTGCTGCCAGAGCTGCTTCATCGCCTCGTCGAACGGTGCGTCGACCGAACGCACGATCGCCTGGCCGTTGCCGACCAGCACCGCGAGCTCTTCCGGCGACACCACCATCCGGCGCACGCCGCGACGGTTGACGATCAGCAGGCGCGAGGTCAGGGGGCTGATCCAGGCCACGCGTGCCGCGGTCTCGCGGCCCTCCTCGTCGACGAGCCGCAGGCCTTGGCCCGGGCGCAGCCTGCGCATGCGCGCGGCGATCGCCGGGTCGAAATCGAGCGCGTCGTGGCCGCCGACGACGCGCAGGACCGGTGGCTTGCGCTCGTCGTCGACGGCGTCGGCATCGCCTTCCTCCACGCGCGGCTCGTGCACCCTGCGGGCGGTGTCGGGCAGGCCCAGCGCGGCGATGATGCGCGCCATCGACTCGCGCGCGCTGCCGGCATCGAGGCCGCAGCTCGAATAGCAATCCACCAGCGGCGCCTGCAACGCCAGCAGCTGGTCGGCCACCACGGCGCCGCGCGCGTGCGCGGCGTCGTTGTCGACCTGCACCATGGCGTCGCCCAGCGCGATCGCCGCGCGGTGGCGGGCCGAATCGGCGCCGTCGCGCAGCCAGGTCTGGGTGAGGTAGTGCCGCCACTGGCCGTCGAGGAAATGCGCGATGGCTTCGGTGAGCGGGCGGTCGGCCATGCGCGAGGCGACCACGCCCTCGGCCGCGCGGCGTGCGTGCTGCAGGCGCTCGCGACCGTGGATGGCTTCGGCGGTGCGCTTCTCGGCGAGCTCCGAGCGCTTGCGCTGCTGGTCGAGCTGGTCGCGCAGCTCGGACGCGGCGAGCTCGAAGATCGCCGGGTCGTCGTCGAACTCGCTGACGACGCGGTTCACCGCCTGCTCGGCGCGGTCCAGCACCTCGCGGTCCTGCGGGGTGTCGCCGGCATTGCCGTCGCAGGCCTCGGTCAGCGCGTCGAGCAGCCGCCGCGCCGGATGGCTGCGGCGGTTGAACATCGAATCGTCGGTGAGCGCGACCTTGAGGTAGGGCACGACCAGCCGGCCGTACATCGCGCGCGCGCGGTGCAGCAGCTCGTTGGCCTCGAACAGCGACTGGAACAGGATGCCGACCAGGTCGATCGCGTCCTCCTCGTCGCCGCTCAGCGCGGTTTCCTCCGGATCGAAGCCGAGCTGGCGGATGCCCCCGAGGATCTCCTCGCGCAGAGCGCCTGCGAGCGGGTAGCCGCCTTCGCCGGACAGCGCGCGGACGAACGGCGTCGGGTCGTCGCCCTGCAGCAGCCGGGCGACGTTGAGCAGGTCTTCGGTGCCCAGTACGTGGTTGGCGGCGTCGGCCGCGGCGTGCTCGGCGGCGGCGCGCGCCGCATGCTCGCTGGCCTCGGCCTGGCGGAGGCGCCAGGCGTGCAGCTGCTCGCGGACGACGTCGCGGTAGCGTGGCGCGCGGCCGGCGAAGTCGACCGCCTGCGGCAGGGCCGCGGCGTTGGCCGCGGCGATCCGGGCGGCGAGCGGGATCGTGCCGGAGGCGGCGGCACCGAACCCGCCTGCGCCGGCCTGGCCAGGCACCTGCGCGGGTGCGGACGCCGGACCCTGCGGCATCGCCTGCATGGGCATCGAGCCGACCCCGCCCCCCGCCGGCTGCTGGAAGGCGCCGACGTGCTCGACCATGCCGCCGTCGGGCACCCACAGCCCGTCGGCCGAACCGGATGCGCCGGGTGCACCGGACATCGGAACCGGCACCGCGACCGGCGCCATGCGGCCGTAGCGAGGCTTGGCCCCGGCCATGCCGCCGAAGCCGGCGGCCTCGAGCGCATCGTTGCTGCGCTCGTAGATCGTGCCCAGCGCGTGCGGCAGCCGCTTATCGTGCAGGCGGAACACCAGCGTGCGCAGGCCCGGGGTCAACTCGTCGCTTGCGAACAGCCCGGTGAACGCCGCCACCGCGGCCTCGGGCCGCATCGGGTTGGCGCGCTTGCCGTGCACGCCGAGCGCGTTGGCGAGCGACTGCAGGCGCTCGTCCATCAGTTCCAGCGGGTGCAGGAACTGGTGGTCGAGCAGCTCGGTGGTCTGTTGCCCGGCGAGGTGGATCTCCAGCTCGTTCTCGGACATCAGGCTGAGCGACTTCTCGGCCTGCTGCGCGGGCTTGGGATCGAGCCAGCGGTCGAACTCGCGCTCGATCGCCTGGCGATAGCGGTTGGCCAGCTCAAGCGCGCGCTGGTGCAGCGCGAGGATGGCGACGCGATCGTCCTGGTTGGCGCTGTAGTCGTGCCCGGCCAGCGCGGCCAGCCGGACCTGCTCCTCGATGCTGCCCCAGAACCCCGACAGCACGCCGGCCATTTCGGTGAGGGCGTTGCGCTTGATGGTCTCGTAGGCGCGCACGGCTTCGCTGCCGGCGCGGCCGCGCGTCGGGGCGGTCTGCGGATCGAATTCGTCCAATTGCGTCATTTCGGGGGAAAATGCGCCGACGGCGGAATGCCGGATGAATACGATCCGTTAACTGGAGCTTCACGTCTGTGACCAACCCCGCAATTAGCCCAAATGTCCGCGACGACGCCCTCGCCTTCCTCGACGCGCGCCGCTCGGTCCCGGCGAAGCAACTGGGGGAACCGGGACCGGACGAGGCCGGGCTGCTGCGCATGCTGCAATCGGCCTGCCGGGTGCCCGACCACGGCAAGCGCGTGCCGTTCAGGTTCCTGCGCATCGCGGGCGAGGCGCGCCACGCGCTGGGCGAGGCGCTGGTCGCGCGCGCCTTGGAGCGCGAACCCGGCGCGGGCGAAGGCGCGATCGAAAAGGACCGGCATCGCTTCAGCCACGCCCCGGTGGTGGTCGCGGTGATCGCGGTGCTGGATCCCGACGACCACAAGATCCCGGAGCAGGAGCGCCTGCTGAGCGCCGGCTCGGTGTGTTTCGCCCTGCTGCAGGCGGCGCAGGCGAGCGGGTACGGTGCGGCCTGGCTCACCGGCTGGCCGGCCTACGATCCCGCCGTGCACGCCCTGCTCGGCCTCGTCGGGCAGGAGCGCATCGCCGGCTTCATCCACATCGGCACGCCGAAAGCCGGCGTGCCCGAGCGCGAGCGCCCCGACGCCGCCGCCCTGCTGCGCGACTGGACGCCGGCTTGAACGCCGTCGCCGCGCGCCCGACCCTGCACCTGGTCGACGCCAGCCTGTACGTGTTCCGCGCCTGGCACTCGATGCCGGACGAATTCCACGACGCCGACGGCTGGCCGACCAATGCGGTGCACGGCTTCGCGCGCTTCCTGCTCGAGCTGCTCGAGCGCGAGCGTCCCGCGCACCTGGTGGTCGCCTTCGACGAGGCGCTCGACAGCTGCTTCCGCAACGCGCTGTATCCGGCGTACAAGGCCAACCGCGACCCGGCGCCGCCGGAGCTCAAGCGCCAGTTCGCCTACTGCAAGGCGCTGTGCGACGCGCTCGGGCTGGCGGTGCTAGCGCACCCGGACTACGAGGCCGACGACCTGATCGGCACGGCGCTGCGGCTCGCGCGCACGCACGGCCATCGCGGCGTGATCGTCTCGGCCGACAAGGACCTGTCGCAACTGCTGGACGAGCACGACGAGCAATGGGATTTCGCCCGCGGCCAGCGCTGGGGCGTGGCCGGGGTCAAGGCGCGCCATGGGGTGGAGGCGCGGCAGATCGCCGACTACCTGGCGCTGTGCGGCGACGCGGTCGACAACATCCCCGGCGTGCCCGGCATCGGCGCCAAGACCGCGGCCGTGCTGCTGGCGCACTTCGGCAGCCTCGACGCCGTGCTGGAGCGGATCGACGAGGTCGCGTGGCTGCGCTTTCGCGGCGCCGCGCAGGCGGCCGCGCGGCTGCGCCTGCACCGCGAGCAGGCGCTGCTGTGCCGGCGGCTGTCGACGATCGCGCTGGACGCGCCGATCACCGGCGCATCGCCGCCGTTCGCGCGCGGCGCCGCCGAAGCCGCGACCCTGCTCGCGCTGTGCGAGGCGATGCGCTTCGGCCCGATGACGCGGCGGCGACTGCAGGCCGCGGCCGGCGTCGAATTCGCCCCGTAGGAGCCCCCTTGGGCGCGATCGCTTGCTCGATGATGTTCGCCGCCCAGCGCGAAGCCCCTGCGTGGGCCATCGGCCGCGGTAGGATCACCGGATGACCGATGCCACGAACGAAACCCCCGAGACCCTCTACGAAGGCGAATGGCTGCGCATGGTCCGGCGCGGCCACTGGGAATCCTGCGAGCGCACCCACGGCAAGGACGGCCTGGCGGTGCTGGTGATCGCGGTGACGCCCGAGGACCACGTGCTGTTCGTCGAGCAGTACCGCGTGCCGCTGGGCGCGCGCACCATCGAGATGCCCGCCGGCCTGGTCGGTGACGAGGATGCCGGCGACACGCCCGAGTCGGCGGCCCGCCGGGAACTCATCGAGGAAACCGGCTGGGAACCCGGGCGCGTCGACGTGCTGCTCACCGGCCCCACCACCGCCGGCATGAGCAACGAGCGCATCGCCTTCGCCCGCGCGCGCGACCTGCGCAAGGTCGGCGACGGCGGCGGCGTGGGCGACGAGAAGATCATCGTGCACAGCGTGCCGCGCGCGCAGGCGCCGGCCTGGCTGATGCGCAAGTACGCCGAGGGCTACGAGCTCGACCTCAAGCTCTGGGCCGGGCTGTGGATGATCGAGCACAACCCGGACGGCTCGCCGGCGGATTGAGGCTTCTCTCCCCCGCGAGGGGAGCAACTCGTGGGAGCGGCTTCAGCCGCGAGCTTTCGTTTGGCGCGCGCCCGAACAACTCGCGGCTGAAGCCGCTCCCACGACCGACGGATCGCGCGGCTCAGTCGCGCATCTGCTCCAGCTCCATGCCGCGTGTCTCTCGCACCGCCGCCAGCACGAACACCAGCGACAACAGCGCGAACGCGGCGTACAGCCCGTACGCGAACGTCAGGCCGATCTCGGCCAGCTTCGGGAACGTCGCGGTGATCGCGAAGTTCGCCAGCCACTGCGCCGCCGCGGCCACCGCGAGGGCGATCGCGCGGATGCGGTTGGGGAACATCTCGCCCAGCAGCACCCACACCACCGGCCCCCAGCTCACGCCGAAGAACACCACGTACAGATTGGCCGCCACCAGCGCGACCGGACCGATGTTGCCGGGCAGCTGCAGGTCCGCGCCGGTGCCGGTGGCCTGCGAGAAGCACCAGGCCATCACCGCGAGCGTCACCGCCATGCCGGCAGAACCCACCACCAGCAACGGCTTGCGGCCGACGCGGTCGACCAGCGCGATCGCCACCAGCGTCACCAGCACGTTCACGATCGAGGTGGCGACGGTGATGGTGAACGAGTCGGACTCGCTGAAGCCGACCGAATGCCACAGCGTCGACGAGTAGTAGAAGATCACGTTGATGCCGACGAACTGCTGGAACACCGAGAGCAGGATGCCGATCCACACCACCGGCAGCAGCCCGCCGCCCGGCTTGACCAGGTCGCGCAGGCGCGGCCGGTGCTCCAGCCGCAGGCTGGCGTCGATCTCCTCGACCTTGTGCCGCAGCGCCTCGCCCTCCTGCAGCCCAAGCACCTGCCGCAGCACGGTCGCCGCGGTGCCCTTGTCGCCCTTGGCGACCAGGTAGCGCGGCGACTCCGGCACGCCCAGCACCAGCAGGCCGTAGGCCACGGCCGGCAGCGCCGCGACCAGGAACATCCACCGCCACGCCGCCAGCCCCAGCCACAGCGGCTGCGCCGCGCCGCCGGCCAGACCCGCCAGCAGCGCGTCGCAGGCCAGCGCGGCGAAGATGCCGAGCACGATCGCCAGCTGCTGCATCGAGCCCAGCCGCCCGCGCACGTGCGCCGGCGAGATCTCGGCGATGTAGGCCGGCGCGATCACCGAGGCCATGCCCACGCCGATGCCGCCGACCAGGCGCCAGAACACCAGGTCCCACACGCCGTGCACCAGGCCCGAGCCGATCGCGCTGGCGGTCAGCGCGACGGCCGCCACCTGCATCGCGCGCACGCGGCCCCAGCGGTCGGCGATCGGCCCGGCGTACCAGGCGCCGAGCGCGGAGCCCAGCAGCGCGCACGACACCGCGAACCCGGTGCGCGCGGCGTCGAGCGCGAAGTCGCCGCGGATGGCGTCCACCGCGCCGTTGATCACCGCGGTGTCGAAGCCGAACAGGAAGCCGCCCAGGGCCGCGACCGCGGCGATGGCGACGACGCGCGCGCTGGTGCGCGCGGGAACCGCGACGGCTGTGTTCACGCGTTGTCCTCCCGGCGGGACGGTCCGCCGCTCCGGAGGCGGACGTTACCGGGTTTCCGGCGCGTGGTCATGTGGGAGCGGCTTCAGCCGCGAGCTTCCGCGACGGGGCGGAAGCGGCGCCGCCATTGCATACGTATGCGAAGAACGGGCGGCCTGGCGTCCGCGGCCGTGGGGCGACGGAAGTCGCGACGGGCAACCCGCGCATCCGGCGGGAAACGTCGCGACTTCCGTCGCCCCCACGATCTCCCGCCTTCGGAAGCGCACGTGCAAAAAGCTCGCGGCTGAAGCCGCTCCCACGATGCCTTCCCCTCAGGCGGCGAACGCGTCGGTTGCGCGCACCAGCGCGTCGACGTTCTCCGGCTCGAACGCCGAATGCCCGGACGCCGGCGAGATCGCCAGCTCCGCCTTCGGCCAGGCCTTGTGCAGGTCCCAGGCGTTCTGCACCGGGCAGACCACGTCGTAGCGGCCGTGGACGATGATGCCGGGGATGTCGGCGATCTTCGGCGCGTCGCGCAGCAGCTGGTCGTCGGCCTCGAAGAAGCCGCCGTTGACGAAGTAGTGGTTCTCGATCCGCGCGAACGCCAGTGCGAACCGCGCGTCGGCGTGGCTGTCGGCGAAGTCCGGGTCGATGTGCAGGAAGCTGGTCGCGCCTTCCCACACGCTCCACGCGCGCGCCGCGGCCAGGCGCACCGCCTCGTCGTCGCTGGTGAGGCGACGGTGGTAGGCGGAGATCAGGTCGTGGCGCTCCACCGCCGGGATCGCGTTGACGTAGTGCTCCCACGCGTCCGGGAACAGCCGCGACGCGCCTTGCTGGTAGAACCAATCCAGCTCCCAGCGCCGCAGCATGAAGATGCCGCGCAGCACCAGCTCGGCGACGCGCCGCGGATGCGCCTGCGCATAGGCGAGCGCGAGCGTCGAGCCCCACGACCCGCCGAACACCTGCCAGCGCTCGATGCCGAGCTTCGCGCGCAGCTTCTCGATGTCCGCGACCAGGTCCCAGGTGGTGTTGTCGACCAGGTCGGCGTGCGGCGTCGAGCGCCCGCTGCCGCGCTGGTCGAACAGCACGATGCGGTACTTCGCCGGATCGTGGAAGCGCCGCATCTTGGCGCTGCAGCCGCCGCCCGGGCCGCCGTGCAGCAGCACCACCGGCTTGCCATCGGGATTGCCGCACTGCTCGTAGTAGAGCGTGTGGCGGTCGTCGACCGCGAGCGTGCCGGTGTCGTAGGGCTCGATGTCCGGGTACAGCGTGCGCATGCGTGCAACCTGCAGGTCGAAGGAAAGCGTGGCGAGTCTAGCAGCCGCCCGAAGCGGTCCGGCGCCCCTGCAGGAGCGCACCGGGGCGCGACCACGGCCCTGCCGGAAGATCGCGGGTCGCGCTCCGGTGCGCTTCTACGGGGACCGCGCGCGGCCGAGGGTGACGCGGTCGCGTCCTTCGAGGTCTCGTTGCGTGTCCACTTCCGCGAAGCCGCCGTCGCACAGCAGCGCGCGCGCGGCGTCGCCTTGGTCCCAGCCGTGCTCGAACAGCAGCCAGCCGCCGGGGTGCAGGTGCGCGGGCGCGTCGCGCACGATCGCGCGGATCGCATCGAGGCCGTCGGCGCCGGAAGCCAGCGCGCCGCGCGGCTCGAAGCGCAGGTCGCCCTCGCGCAGGTGCGCGTCGCCGTCGGCGATGTACGGCGGGTTGCTCGCGATCGCGTCGAAGCGCTCGCCGGCCAGCGGCTGCAGCCAGTCGCCGGCGCGAAAGGCGACGTTGCCCAGGCCCAGTGCCTCCGCGTTGCCGCGCGCGACCTCGAGCGCGGCGGCGCTGCGATCGGTGGCCACTACCGCGGCGCGCGGCCGCTCGAACGCGATCGCCAGCGCGATCGCGCCGCTGCCGGTGCCGAGGTCGGCCACGCGCGCCGCGGCGTCGGCGGGGATGCGCGCCAACGCCAACTCCACCAGCAGTTCGGTTTCCGGGCGCGGCACGAGCGTGTCGGGCGTCACCGCCAGGTCGAAGCGCCAGAATCCGCGCCGGCCGACCAGGTAGGCGACGGGCTCGCCCGCCGCCCGGCGCGCGACCAGCGCCTCGAAGCGCCCCGCGGCCTCCGCGGGCACGGCCGCGTCGCCGTGCGCATACAGCCAGCCACGGTCGCGCCCGAGCAGGTGCGCGAGCAGCAGCGCGGCCTCGCCCGGCTCGATGCGGCCGCGCGCCAGGCGCAGGCAGGCGGCGGCCGTGGTCATGCCCGTGCCCGCCGGATCGCGATCCCGACCTGCCCGATGCCGCGATGCACAACAAGGCGCAGGCTATCGAGCAGCGTCCGCTTCGCCGCTGCCGGGGTCGGGCTCCGTTCATCGGCGCCCGCGGCGCCCAGCCGGGCGCGTAGGCCATGCCCCTTCAAAAACAATGCGTTACGGCGCGCATGGCGCGTGGTGAACGCCTGTATCGCCAATCCATAGCTGGAATCTATCAATAGAATCATTATAATCAATTTAACTAATCGATAGCCTTTGCCTAAACTTGCCTGGTCGCCGGTAGCCGCCGGCTTTTTTCCTGCAACCAACCGAGGAACCCATGTCCGTCATCAATACCGAAATCAAGCCCTTCCGGGCCACCGCCTACCAGAACGGCGAGTTCATCGAGGTCACCGACGCCGACCTGAAGGGCAAGTGGTCCGTGGTGGTGTTCTACCCGGCCGACTTCACCTTCGTCTGCCCGACCGAGCTCGAGGACCTGGCCCTCAACCACGACGAGTTCAAGCAGCTGGGCGTGGAAATCTACAGCGTCTCCACCGACACCCACTTCTCGCACAAGGCCTGGCACGACACCTCCGACGCGATCGGCAAGATCGGCTACCCGATGATCGGCGACCCGACCGGCGCGATCACCCGCAACTTCGAGGTGATGCGCGAGGACCAGGGCCTGGCCGACCGCGGCACCTTCATCATCGACCCGCAGGGCGTGGTGCAGGCCGTCGAGGTCACCGCCGAGGGCATCGGTCGCGACGCCCGCGAGCTGCTGCGCAAGGTCAAGGCCGCGCAGTACGTGGCCGCGCACCCGGGCGAGGTCTGCCCGGCCAAGTGGAAGGAAGGCGAGAAGACGCTCAAGCCGTCGCTCGACCTGGTCGGCAAGATCTAAGGCCCCACCCCATTCCCATCCCCGCGCAGGCGGGGGTGGGGATGGACCGGAACCCGTGCGCTGCGCGGCTTGCGGTCCATCCCCACGCCGGCGGCGACCCGTCCGCGACGGGACGCACGGCTTCGCATTGCCTCTCAAGGAGACACCAAGCCATGCTCGACGACGACCTGAAGACCCAGCTCAAGGCCTATCTGGAGCGCCTGCAGCGCCCGGTGGTGCTGGTCGCCTCGGTCGACGACGGCGACAAGTCGCGCGAGCTGCTGGCGCTGCTCGAGGACATCCGCGCGCAGTCGGACAAGGTCAGCGTGGAAGTGCGCCGCGACGACGCGCAGCGCAAGCCCTCGTTCGCGGTCACCTCGCCCGGCCACGACATCGACCTGCGCTTCGCCGGCCTGCCGATGGGCCATGAGTTCACCTCGCTGGTGCTGGCGCTGCTGCAGGCCGGCGGGCATCCGTCGAAGGCCGCGCCGGCACTGCTGGAGCAGGTGCGCAACCTGCGGGGCGAATTCCGCTTCGAGACGTATTTTTCGCTGTCGTGCCAGAACTGCCCGGACGTGGTGCAGGCGCTCAACCTGATGGCGGTGCTCAACCCCGACGTCCACCACGTCGCCATCGACGGCGCGCTGTTCCAGGACGAGGTCGAGGCGCGCGAGATCATGTCGGTGCCTTCGGTCTGGCTCAACGGCGAGCCGTTCGAGCAGGGCCGGATGACGCTGGAACAGGTCGTCGCCCGTCTCGACACCGGCGCGGCCGAGCGCGAGGCGGGCGAGATCGCGAAGAAGGACGTGTTCGACGTGCTGGTGGTCGGCGGCGGCCCGGCCGGCGCGGCCGCGGCGATCTACGCCGCGCGCAAGGGCATCCGCACCGGCGTGGTCGCCGAGCGCTTCGGCGGCCAGGTGCTGGACACGATGGCGATCGAGAACTTCGTATCGGTGCAGGAAACCGAGGGGCCGAAGCTGGCCGCGCAGCTGGAGCAGCACGTGCGCCAGTACGAGGTCGACATCATGAACCTGCAGCGCGCGCGGTCGCTGGAGCAGGACGGCGACGGCGTCACCACGGTCGAGCTGGAGAGCGGCGCGACCCTGCGCGGCCGCAGCGTGGTGCTCTCCACCGGAGCGCGCTGGCGCCAGCTGGGCGTGCCCGGCGAAGACCAGTACCGCAACAAGGGCGTGGCCTACTGCCCGCACTGCGACGGCCCGCTGTTCAAGGGCAAGCGCGTGGCGGTGGTCGGCGGCGGCAACTCCGGCGTCGAGGCGGCGATCGACCTGGCCGGCATCGTCGCCCACGTCACCCTGGTCGAGTTCGACGGCAAGCTGCGCGCCGACGAGGTGCTGCAGCGCAAGCTGCGCAGCCTGCCCAACGTGCGCATCATCACCTCGGCGCAGACGCTCGAGGTGCTGGGCGACGGTGGCCGCGTCAACGGCCTGGTCTACCGCGACCGGGTCGGCGGCGATTCGCACCGGCTGGAACTGGAGGGCGTGTTCGTGCAGATCGGCCTGCTGCCCAACACCGAATGGCTCGAGGGCACGCTGGCGCTGTCGCCGCGCGGCGAGATCGAGGTGGACGCGGCCGGGCGCACGTCGCTGCCGGGCGTGTTCGCCGCGGGCGATGCCACCACGACGCCGTACAAGCAGATCGTCACCGCGATGGGCGACGGCGCCAAGGCGGCGCTGAGCGCGTTCGACCACCTGATCCGCGCCAGCAGCCCGGTCGAGGAGGTCGCGGCCGCCTAGGCCGCGATCGGCACGGGCGGCGACGCGAAGCACGGGAGCTGACCATGAACCTGCGCGACCTGAAGTACTTCGTTGCCCTCGCCGACCACCTGCATTTCGGGCGCGCGGCGGCGGCGAGCTTCGTCAGCCAGCCGACGCTGTCCACGCAGATCCGCAAGCTCGAGGAGGAGCTGGGCGTCGCGCTGGTCGAGCGCGCGCCGCGCCGGGTGATGCTAACGCCGGCCGGGCGCGACGTCGCCGCGCGCGCGCGCCGGATCGTCGCCGACGTCGAGCAGATGCGCGAGGCCGCGCGCCGCAGCCGTGACCCCGAAGCGGGCACGGTGACGCTGGGGATCTTTCCGACCCTGGGCCCCTACCTGTTGCCGCACGTGGTGCCCAACATCCGCGCGCGCTTCCCGCAGCTGGAGCTGCTGCTGGTGGAGGAGAAGAGCGACGTGCTGCTCTCGCGCCTGCACGAGGGCCGGCTGGACGCGGCGCTGCTCGCGCTGCCGGTCAACGACGACCAGCTGCACGTGGAATTCCTGTTCGAAGAGCCGTTCGTGCTGGCGGTGCCGGAGGCGCACGCGCTGGCCGGGCGCGACGCGCTGTCGCTGCGCGAGCTGGCCGACGAGCGCTTGCTGCTGCTCGCCGACGGCCACTGCCTGCGCGAGCAGGCGCTGGACGTGTGCCAGCTGTCCGGCGCCAGCGAGAAGGCCGAGTTCCAGGCCACCAGCCTGGAGACGCTGCGGCAGATGGTCGCCGCCAACGTCGGCGTCACCCTGCTCCCGGCGCTGGCGGTGAAGCCGCCGGTGGCGCGCTCGGAGAGCATCCGCCTGGTCGATTTCCGCGACCCGCCGCCGAGCCGCCGCATCGCGATGGTCTGGCGCAGGAGCTCGGCGATGGGCGCCTTCCTCGCGCAGCTGGCGGAGGTCATCCGGCAGCTGCCGCCCGGCCTGCTCTCGCCCGTGGGCGGCGCGTCCCCGTCACGGTCCGACGCCGCCGCATGAACCCGCGGCTGCTCGCGCTGCTGCTCGTGGCATGCGCGATCGGCTGGTGGTACTCGCCGCTGTCGCCGCGGGTGCCGGCGCCGCCCGCGCCCGCGCCGGGCGCGACGCCGCGCTGCCCGATGCCGCCGCGGGTGGACAGCGGCGCGGCGCCGCTGCAAAGCGGGGTTCCGGCCTCGCTGGGCGACTTTGCCCTGCAGCCGGCGACGCTGCGGCCGCTCGCCGGCTTCAGCGTTTCGGCGCGCGTGCTTTCGCGCGAGGACTACTCGATCGGCCGCGAGGCCGAGCTCTCGCCCACCGACCTCGCGCTCGGCTGGCGCGCGATGGCCGACGACGCCGTGCTGTCGCGCCTGCAGGTCTCGCAGTCGGCGCGCTGGTACACCTACCGCTGGCAGGGCGAGCCGCCGCTGCCGGTGGACGAGCTGGTGCGCAGCAGCGCCAACATGCACCTGATCCCGTCCGACGCCGCGGTGGCGCGCGCGCTGCGGCGGGTGCGCGCGGGCGACCGCGTGCGCATCGACGGCTGGCTGGTCGAGGCCGCCGCGCCCGACGGCTGGCGCTGGCGCAGCTCGCTCAGCCGCGAGGACAGCGGCTCCGGCGCGTGCGAGCTGGTGTACGTCTGCGCGATCGCGCCCGAGTAGCGGGGCGCGCGGCAGGCGGCCCCGTCGTCACCCCGCCTGCTCCGGCAACCGCGACCGCCCCTTCAGGCTGGCGAGGAAGATCCCGGCCAGGCTGAGCGCCAGCCCAACCCATTCGCGCGGCGCGGTCGCACGATCGAACAGCCAGACGTCGAGCACGAACGCCACCACCGGCTGCAGCAACAGCAGCAGCCCGACCAGCGCCACCCGCAGCCGCGCCATCGCCCGCGAGATCAGCACCCAGCTCACGCAGTGGCCGAAGCCGGCCAGCGCCAGCAGCACCACCAGCGACTTCAGCGACGGGATCGCGAACGCCGCGCCTTCCGCCAGCCCGGCCGCGCCCAGGCACAGCGCGCTCACCAACGCCGCGATCCCGAGCACCTGCGCCACCGGCGCCGCGCCCGCGCGGTCGACGTGGGCCTCGCGCTGCGCGCGTCGCAGGCACAGGTTGTAGGCCGCGTAGCACACGCCCGTGCCCAGCCCCAGCCAGACGCCCCAGCGGTACTGCGGCGGCAGCTCCGGCCAGTGCGAGCCGAGCATCAGCCACAGCCCGGCGAAGGCGAGCACCAGGCCGGCGACGAAGCGCGGGCCCAGCCGCTCGTGGAAGAACAGCACGCCGGCCAGCGCCATGAAGAACACCTGGGCGTTGCCCAGCAGCGTCGCCAGTCCCGGTCCCACCAGCAGGATGCTGCGGTGCCACAGCCACAGGTCGGCGGCGAACGCCACGCCGGTGATCACGACCCAGGTCCACGCGCGCGACGACAGCCTTTGCCGCGCGCCGCTCGCCGCCACCCAGCCCAGCAGGAACGCGCCGCCGAACAGCATCCGCCAGAACGCCGACACCGTCGGCGGCGTCCCCGCCAGCTCGACCATGATCCCGTTGGTGCCGATGATCGCGGCGCCGGCCAGCATCCAGGCCAGGGCTCGGGGTTCGCTGCGCGGGGTCGGCATCGTGGCTCGCGGGGGACGTCGCCGGCGCGGCGACGGCACATGGTAGGGAATCCCGGCGCGCCCGGCCGCTCACGCCTCCCGTCGCCGGGTCCCGCGGACCGGCGGCTTGCTCAGCTGAAGATCGCCGGCGCCACGTGCACGCAGTTGCGCCCGCTGCGCTTGGCCGTGTACAGCGCCTTGTCGGCGCGCTCGATGGTGTCGGCCGGCCGTGCGTCGCCGTCCAGCCGGGTGGCGACGCCGACGCTCACGGTCAGCCGCAGCACCTGGCCTTCCCAGTCCACCCCGAGCCGCTCGACGTCGCCGCGCAGCTGCTCGCCCACCATCCGCGCGGCCGCGCCGCCGCGCCCCGGCAGCACCGCGATGAACTCCTCGCCGCCGTAGCGGCCGAGCAGGTCGCCCTCCCCGAGCGAGGCGCGCAGGGTGCGCGCGACCGCCCGCAGGCATTCGTCGCCGCAGGCGTGACCATATTTGTCGTTGATGGACTTGAAATGGTCCATGTCGACGAACAGCACCGAGATCGGCTGCCCGTCGCGCTCGGCCTCGCCGAAGCTGCGCACCAGCCACTGGTCGATGGTGCGGCGGTTGAAGGCGCCGGTCAGGGCGTCGAGCTCGGCCGAACGCCGCAGCTGGATCGCCGCCAGCGCCTGGTCCACGTGCACCAGCGTGAGCCGGGCGAACTCGCCGGCCAGCGCCAGCTCCTCGGTGGTGAAGCCCTCGCCGCCGGCGCGCTCGAGCAACAGCATGCCCCAGGCCGGCGCGCGGATCTGCAGCGGGACCAGCGCTTCCATCGCCACCCCGCCGCCCATGCCCGCCGTCACCGGCTGCTGCAGCGGGATGCCGTTCGCGGCGTGGCGCCTGAGCGCGAGTTCGCGCGCGCCCACCAGCGCCTCGGCGCCGGCCGGCACCGCCACCTGCACGTCCTGGCCGTGGTAGCCGCGGGCCAGCGCCAGCGCATTCCCGGCGCGGACCAGCGGCGCGAGGTGGTCGAGCAGCAGCCGGAAGGCCGTCCATTCGATGTCGCCCTCGGCGCAGCTGCGCAGCTTGGCCTGCAGGGCGCCGTTGAGGTCGGCGCGCGCGGCCTCGCGCTGCATGCGCCGCTCCGAATCCATCCGCGCCAGCTGGTCGCGGTCGCGCTGGTCGCGGTAGTCGCTGATGCGGTTGACCACGCCGACCGCCAGCACCGCCATCGCCGCGGCCAGGCCGATCTGCGCGCCCGGGCGCAGCCACGGGTAGTCGCCCAGGTGTCCGCGCTGGACCAGCTCGCCCGAGGCGCCGGCCGCGATCGCCAGCACCGCCAGCACCAGCAGCGGCCAGGCCATGGGGATGCCGCGCCGGGCCGCGTCTCCCACCAGCCACAGGCAGGCGCCGGCGCAGGCCACGCGGGCCAGCAGCGCCAGCGGCTGCAGCCAGGGCAGAAGCACGTGCAGGTCGAGCAGGCAGACCGCCGCCAGCACGGCCAGCGCGATGCAGCCCTGGTCGATCGCACGGGCCAGGCCCGGATGCGCCTGGCGGGTGCCGGCATAGCGCTGCAGCAACTGCGGCAGCGAGGCGCACAGCAGCAACTGCAGCGCCAGCAGGCCCTGCGCGCCCCAGGCGGCCAGCCAGCGCAGGCCGCCCACCTGGTAGAGGTGGCCGTTGACCGCCGCCAGCGTCAGCAGCGTCAGCGTGGCGCAGCCGAACAGGGTCAGGAACAGGCGGTCGCGCGCCGCCGAGAACAGCGCCAGCGCCAGCAGCGCGAGGGTGAACAGGCTGGCGTAGATCGTCGCGCTGATCGCCACCCCGCGCCGTTCGACCTGCCAGGCCTCGGTGCCGCTGAGCAGGCGCGGCCGCAGCACCGTCGCCAGGTCGCCGCGCGCCCGCAGGTCGACCTCGACCGTGCCCTGCCAGTCGTAGGGCAGCGGGAACACGTACCCGCTCGGCAGCGAGCCGGCGTCCGCGTTCGGGGTGAAGAACCCGCGCTCGACGCTGCGCCAGCCGCCACGCGAGAGCTGCACGCTCCCGGCCGGGACGCGTTCCATCCAGACCACCCATGGGGCTTCGCCGGGCGCCTTGTGCTGCAGGTCGAAGCGCAGCCGCGCCGCGGCCTGCTCGTGGCCGGGGCCGCCGATGGCCAGCGCCTGGCCATCGGCCGCCAGCGCCGGCATCGCGCCACCGGCGGTCGGCAGCGGGCGCAACTGGATCGACCCGGCATCCGGTCCCGGCAGGCCGCCGGCGACCGCGCTGGCGAACAGCGCGAGCAGGAACAGCAGCCCGGCAGCCACCGTCCATTCGTGCGAGGCGTTGCGCAGCGACGGCGGCATCATCCGCGATCCCCGCGCGCCCGGGGTGGGCAGGCCGGCACGCCGCGACGTGCCGCGCAGGATGCTGCCGGCCGGCCACGTGCGATCGTCGTTCCATGCGATCCGGTCAGCATCGCCCCCCCTTGGGCAGGGGTTGACGCAAATTGCGTGCCATCGCGGACAGACGCCGCGCGCGCGCCCGCACGGAAGCCCCACCCGGTCCACGCCTGCCACTTGCCACGCTCGGCTAAACTGCTGTTTTCTCCCGCCTCCCCGACATGACCGACACCCACGCCCCCGGTCCGGCGGCCGCCGCCGCCGGCGACGCCGCCACGCCCGCAGCGGCCGCGCCTCCCGAGAAGCAGGACTTCATCCGCCAGATCGTGCGCCAGGACCTGGCCGCGGGCCGGCACGCGGCGATCCGCACCCGCTTCCCGCCCGAGCCCAACGGCTACCTGCACATCGGCCACGCCAAGGCGATCTGCCTGGACTTCGGCATCGCCGCCGAGTTCGGCGGCCTGTGCAACCTGCGCTTCGACGACACCAACCCGGCGAAGGAAGACCCCGAGTTCGTGCGCGCGATCCAGGACGACGTGCGCTGGCTCGGCTTCGACTGGGCCAGCCTGCGCCACGCCTCGGACTATTTCGAGGTGTTCTACCTCGCCGCCGAGAAGCTGATCCGCCAGGGCGACGCGTACGTGTGCGACCTGACCCCGGACCAGATCCGCGAGTACCGCGGCACGCTCACCGAGCCGGGCCGCGATTCGCCCTGGCGCGACCGCCCCGTCGAAGAGAACCTCGACCTGTTCCGGCGCATGCGCGCGGGCGAGTTCCCCGATGCCTCGCGCACCCTGCGCGCCAGGATCGACATGGCCAGCGGCAACATGAACCTGCGCGACCCGGCGCTGTACCGGATCAAGAAGGTGCCGCACCAGAACACCGGCGACGCCTGGCCGATCTATCCGATGTACGACTTCGCGCACTCGCTGGGCGACGCGATCGAAGGCATCACCCATTCGCTATGCACGCTGGAGTTCGAGGACCACCGCCCGCTGTACGACTGGTGCGTGGACAAGGTCGACCTCGTGCACTCGCCGGAGCTGCTCGCGCCACTGGTTGCGAAGGGCCTGCCGGAAGAGGCCGCCAAGCCGCGCCAGATCGAGTTCTCGCGCCTGAACATCAACTACACCGTGATGAGCAAGCGCAAGCTGGTCGCGCTGGTCGGCGAAGGCTTGGTCGACGGCTGGGACGACCCGCGCATGCCGACCCTGCAGGGGTTGCGCCGGCGCGGCTACACGCCCGCGTCGCTGCGGCTGCTGGTCGACCGCGTCGGCATCAGCAAGCAGAACTCGGTGATCGACTTCTCGGTGCTCGAGGGCTGCCTGCGCGAGGACCTCGACGCGCACGCCCAGCGGCGCATGGCGGTGCTCGACCCGCTGAGGTTCGTGCTCGCCAACCTGCCCGAAGGGCACGCCGAGACGCTGGTGTTCCCCAACCATCCCAAAGACGAATCGATGGGCACGCGCGAGGTGCCCTTCTCGCGCGAGCTGTGGATCGACCGCGACGACTTCGCCGAAGTGCCGCCGAAGGGCTGGAAGCGCCTGGTGCCCGGTGGCGAGGTGCGCCTGCGCGGCGCCGGCATCGTGCGCTGCGACGAGGTGGTCAAGGACGCCGACGGCAACGTCGTCGAGCTGCGCGGGTGGCTCGACCCCGAATCGCGCCCCGGCATGGAAGGCGCCAACCGCAAGGTCAAGGGCACGATCCACTGGGTCGACGCGACGCGCGCGGTGCCGGCCGAGGTCCGTCTCTACGATCGCCTGTTCTCCGTCGCCGATCCCGATGACGAGAGCGAGGGCAAGACCTATCGCGACCACCTCAACCCGGATTCGCGCCGGGTGGTGCGGGGTTACGTCGAGCCGGCCGCGGCGGCCGCGGCGCCGGAGACCAGTTTCCAGTTCGAGCGCACGGGTTACTTCGTCGCCGACCGCCGCGACCACCGCGCCGATGCGCCGGTGTTCAACCGCAGCGTCGGCCTGCGCGACACCTGGATGCAGAAGGGAGCATGACCGTGCGCGCGCCGCTGCCCGCCTTCGCCATCGCCTGCCTGTGCGCGCTGCTGGCCGCCTGCGCGGCGCCGGCGACCAGCGACGCCGGGCCGCAGGATCCGGCGGCGAAGGCGCCGCCGAAAATGTCGCGCCCGCTGCCGCCCACGCGCGTGCGCCAGGCGCCGGTGCTCGACCATGCCTGCAAGGCCGACGCCGACTGCGCGGTCAAGAACGTCGGCAACTGCTGCGGCGCGATGCCCGCGTGCGTCAACAAGGACAGCCCGGTCGACCCGGCCGCGGTGCAGTCGCAATGCGCGCAGGACGGCCGGATGGGCGTCTGCGGCTTCCGCGAGATCAGCAGCTGCAGCTGCAACGCCGGCCGCTGCGAGCCGGCCGGCGACGACCGCATGCGCCTGCCGCTCGAGGAAAAGAAGGAGCCGGCCCGCTGATGCTGTACGCACAGGTCCACCTCACCCTGCCCGCCTGGGTGCACGACGCGGTCGACGCCTCGCGCACCTACGCGGCCGACGAGGAAAAGGTCGCGCTGGCGGTCGAGCTGTCCCGCCACAACCTGGAAGCCGGCACCGGCGGCCCGTTCGGCGCGGCGGTGTTCAACGCCGACGACCGCATCGTCGCCGTGGGCGTCAACGTGGTGCTGCCGCAGAACACCTCGCTGGCGCACGCGGAGAACATGGCCTACCTGCTCGCGCAGCAGCGCCTGCAGCGCGCGCGCCTGAACCGCGACGACGCCGGCGAGCCCGACGGCCGCTACGCCCTGGCCACCTCGTCGCAGCCGTGCTGCCAGTGCTACGGCGCCACGATCTGGGCCGGCATCGACCGCCTGCTGATCGGCGCGCGCGCACAGGACGTGATGGAGCTGACCGAATTCGACGAAGGACCGCTGCCGGCGGACTGGATCGGCGAGCTGGCCAGGCGCGGCATCGAAGTGGTCCGCGACATCCGCCGCGACGACGCCCGCGCGGTGCTGCGCGCCTACGGCGAGCGCGGCGGCCGGCGCTACTGATCCCGTGGGAGCGGCTTCAGCCGCGAGCTTTTCGCCTCGCCAGGATCAGGGCTCGCGGCTGAAGCCGCTCCCACGTGGACGACCTCCCGACAAAATCCCATGACAGGACTGCTGTGCTATTGCCGCGCGGGCTTCGAGCCCGAGCTGGCGGCCGAACTCACCACGCGCGCCGCCGAGGCCGGTTGCTTCGGCCACGCGCGCGCCGAACGTGGCAGCGGCTTCGTGGTGTACGCCTGCGACGATGCCGACGCGCTGTCGCGCGCGCTGCCTTGGCGGGAACTGGTATTCGCGCGGCAGAAGCTGCGCATCGTCGCGGAACTGCGCGGGCTGGATCCGAAGGACCGGATCGGGCCGATGCTGGCGGCGTTGCAGGCGGCAACCCAGGCCGATGAGCGCGGTGCGGTGCGCCGGGGTGCATACGGCGCGTTGCTGGTCGAGCATCCCGACAGCGACGCAGGCAAGCCGCTGGCCGGGCTGGCGCGCGCGTTCGGCAATGCGCTGCGGCCGGCGCTGCGCAAGGCGGGGTTGCTCGCGGCGCAGGACGATCCATCGCTGCCGCGCCTGCACGTGTGCTTCGTCGCCGGTGACCACGCCTTCGTCGCCGTGGCCGATCCGCGCGACACCGCGCCCTGGCCACTCGGCATCCCGCGCCTGCGCCTGCATCCGGACGCGCCGTCGCGCTCGGCGCTCAAGCTCGAGGAAGCGCTGCTCGTGCTGCTCGACGACGGCGAGCGCGCGCGACTGCTGCGCGAAGGCATGCGCGCGGCCGACCTCGGCGCCGCGCCCGGCGGCTGGACCTGGGTGCTCGCGCGCCACGGCCTGCGCGTGAGCGCGATCGACAACGGCCCGCTGCGCCAGCACGTGCTCGACACCGGCCTGGTCGAGCACCTGCGTGCCGACGGCTTCCGCTGGCAGCCGCCGCAGCCGCTGGACTGGATGGTCTGCGACATGGTCGAGCAGCCGCGCCGCGTCGCCGAGCGCATGGCGACCTGGCTGCGCGAAGGCTGGTGTCGGCAGGCGATCTTCAACCTCAAGCTGCCGATGAAGAAGCGCTGGGACGAGACCCGGCTGTGCCTGGACCTGTTCGACGCGCAGGCGCAGCGCCCGCTGGCGATCCGCGCGCGCCAGCTCTACCACGACCGCGAGGAGATCACGGTGTTCGCGGCGCCGGCGCCGGCCGGCGTCCGTTGACGGGAAGCGCATTCCGCCCCGTCGCCTCGCAGGAACTCGCGGGCATTCAGTCGGCGTTCGCGCGGATTGACGCCGCATTCATTGCCCGGCTCCTAGCGTTCGACGCGCCGATCCACGGCAGGAGCCAATCCCATGAAACCTTCGAACAAGACCCGGCTTGCGCTCGCCCTGCTCGCGATGCTCGCGGCAGGCGCGGTGCAGGCGCAGTCCACCATCGAGTCGGCGCAGAGCAAGCCGCAGACCGACGCCAACGCACGCTCGGCGGTGTCCGACGCGCAGGCCGCGCGCGCGCAGGCGCAGGCCGCACGCGAGGCGGCGCAGCAGGCCGAGGCGACCCGCCAGGCCGGCGCAGCGACCGCCGACGGAGCGGCGATGGCCGAATACCAGGCCTACCAGGCCAACCAGTCCTCGCTCCAGGCCCAGGCCGCCGCGAACGCGGCGGTCAACGCCGCCAACGACGCGAACAGCGCGAAGTCCGCTGCGCACAGCGGCACCGCGCAGGCGGACGATGCGATGGTGCGCGGCAACCAGTCGGCGAGCCAGGCGCGCGCGGCGTCCACCGTCGCCGGCGACGCCGCGGCGACCGCCGCGCTCGCCGCGCAGGCGGCGCAACAGGCCGCGACCGCACCGCCGCCTCCGCCGCCTCCCGCGCAGGTCACGCCGATGGACGCCGCGGCGGCGCAGCCCCAGGTGACCTTCCATTCGGTGCCGCCCGATTCGGTGGTCGGCGACTACAAGATCGACTTCGCGGCGATGGACGCCGACGGCAACGGCAGCATCAGCCGCGGCGAGGCGAAGTCGAACGCCACCCTCACCGGCGAGTTCGACGCGGTGGACAACGACCACAACGGCCGCCTGAGCCGGGCCGAACTGTCGGGCTGGATGTAGCCGCCGTCACGGCTTCGGCGGGCGAGTCCGCCGAAGTCGTGCATTGACGCCCGCTTGACCCCGGTGCGCCTAGCGTCGGCCCGTTCCCACAGGAGGGCACGTCGATGAGGATGCTCGAGAAACAGCTGCTCGGCCTGGCCGTGCTCACCGCGATCGCCGGCGCCGTGCAGGCCCAGGACACCAACCCGACCGACCCGGCGCAGGAGGCCATCCAGGCCGAACAGGCGCAGCAGGCCTCCGACGCGATGCAGCAGGAGGTGCCGGCGCCACCCGCTGCGCCCGCGCCACCGCCGCCTCCCGCGGCGCCCATGCCGCCTCCGCCGCCTCCGCCCGGCGCGCCGGTCCCGCCGCCGCCGCAGGACGCAGGCATGCCGCCCGAAACGGCACCCCCGCCGCCGGCCGACGTGCCGCCGCCTTCGGACGTCGCCGCCCCCGCCGCGCCGATACCGGCGCCGCCTGCCGGCACGCCGGCATCGCCTGCCGATGCGCCCGCGGCGCCGCCGGCGCCCGGCCAGGCCGCGCCCGCGGCCGGCGGCGGGCAGGCCAGCGTGCATTCCGTGCCGCCGGATTCGGTGGTCGGCGACTACAAGATCGACTTCGCCGCGATGGACGCCGACGGCAACGGCAGCATCAGCCGCAGCGAGGCGAAGTCGAACGCCACGCTGACCGCCGAGTTCCGCGCGGTCGACAACAACCACGACGGCAGGCTCGACAAGCAGGAGCTGGCCGGCTGGATGTAGCCCGTCGGCGACGTCGTGCACCAGAAAACAGAAGCCCCGCATCCGCGGGGCTTCTCTTTTGTCGCAGCCACGCGGCTCAAAGGCCGGCCGCCCGCCTCCACAGCGCGGTGGCCACGGGCGGCAGCCGCCCGGCGAGCCCGAGCAGCGGGCCGCGCAGCAGCGTGCGGTGCATGTCGTCGCTGGAGAACAGCCGGTTGATGCCGTCGAAGGCGTGCGCGGCGATGGCGTTCTCGCTCGCGCGCGTGCGCGCCCAGCGCGCGAGGCGGTGCGGCGAGGCCCAGTCGGCGCGCCGGGCGCGCGCGGCGGCGACCAGGTCGCGCAAACCGGCGACGTCGCGCAGGCCGAGGTTGACGCCCTGCCCCGCCAGCGGATGCACCACGTGCGCGGCGTCGCCCACCACCAGCACGCGACCCAGCACCTGCGAGCGCGCGAGCTGCCGCCGCAGCGGGAACGCGACCCGCTTCGACGCCGGCCGCATCGCGCCCAGCCGCGCGTCGAACGCGCGCGTGAGCGCCTGCGCGAACGCGTCATCGTCGAGCGCAAGCACCTGTGCCGCGCGCGCGTCCGGCAGCGTCCACACGATCGAGCCGAGGCCATCGGCGAACGGCAGCATCGCCAGCGGGCCCGTCGGCAGGAAGCGCTGCCACGCGGTGTCCTCGTGCGGCCGTTGCGTTTCGATGTAGGCGACCACGCCGCGCTGGCCGTAGTCGTGGCGAGCGACCTCGCCGCCGGCGAGGCCGCGCAGGGTGGAGTCGGCGCCGTCGGCCGCGATCGCGATGCGCGCGTCCAGGCGGCTTCCGTCGTCCAGCCGCAGGCGCACGCCGCCGTCGTCCTGTTCGAGCGATTCCACCCGTGCCGGCGCGCGCACCTGCACGCCCGCGCGCGGCAGCCCGGCCCAGAGGCGGTCGACCAGCAGGCCGTGCTCGACGATCCAGCCCAGCTCGCCGCGTCCGAACGCATCGGCGTCGAACGCCAGCTCGCCGCCGCCGGCCGCGTCCCACACCCGCATCTTCCGGTACGGCTGCGCGCGCGCGTCGCGGACCTTGCGCCACGCGCCGAGCGTGTCGAGCAGCGCGGCGTTGTCCGGCGCGAAGGCGTAGACCCGCAGGTCGGGCTGCGAGGGCGACCAGCGCCGGGGCTCGGCCGCCTCGACCAGCGCCACCTCGAGATCGAGCCCAGCCAGCGCCAGCGCGCAGGCAGCGCCGACCACGCCGCCGCCAACGACCACGGCATCCAGCCGCGCGCCGCGGCTCACCGCGCCTGCCCCCGGCACAGCGCGGGCACGTCGCCGCGATAGCCCATCGCGCCGCCGACCAGCGCGCCCTGCGCGGACGGCAGCCGGTCGAGCGCGAGCAGGCCGACGCTGCGCAGCGGACGCAGCAGCGGCGCGTCGTCGGCGGTCAATCGCGCCATGCCGTGGGTCATGGCCAGGGTGCGTTCGCGATCATCGGCGCGACGTGCGACATGGGCTTCGAGCAGGCCGGCATCGCCGGGATCGCCGCCGCGCGCCTGGATGAGCTCGGCCAGGACCAGCGCGTCGCGCAGCCCGAGGTTGAAGCCCTGCGCGCCGATCGGATGCAGCGTCTGCGCGGCGTTGCCGACCAGCACCGCGCGCGGCGCGGTCGTGCGCCGCGCGACCACCCGCGCCACCGGGTAGGCGCTGCGCGCGCCGACCGACAGGAAGCGCCCGGCGCGCCAGCCGAAGGCCTGCTGGACGCGCTCGAGGAAGTCGCGGTCCGACAGCGCCCGCACCGCGTCCGCCTCGTCGCGGGCGACGCCGTGCACGAGGCCGAAGTGGCGGTCGCCGCGCGGCAGCAGCGCGGTCGGCCCGTCGTCGCCCAGGCGCTCGTACGCGGTGCCGTCGGGCGCGCGCGCCGTGCGCAGTCGGGCCACGAACAGCGTCTGCAGGTAGTCGTGTTCGTCCACGCCGATGCCCAGCGCCTCGCGCACGCCGCTGCGGGTGCCGTCGGCGGCGACCAGCAGGCGCGCGCGCAACGCGTGCTCGCCTGCGTCGTCGGCGATGCGGATCGCGCGCAGGCCGTCATCGCCTTCGCCAAGTCCGGTGAAACGCGCCGGGCGGTAGCGGGTGAGCCGCGCCAGTTCGGCCAGCCTGGCTTCCAGCGCCTCGCCGAAGTCGCGCGCGACCACCACCTGCCCGAACGCCTCGCGGCCGTAGTCGGCGGCGGCCAGCCGCAGGCGGCCGAAGTCGCCGCGGCGGCTGGCGTGGATGCGTGCGATCGCGCCGGTGGGCGCGCGCAGCTTCTGCATCACGCCCAGCGCGCGCAGCGCATTGACCGTGGCGTCGGCGAAGCTCAGGTTGCGCTCGTCGAACACCGCTGGCAGCGTGCCGGGCGGCGTGGCCTCGACCAGGCCGACGTCGAGCCCGAGCCCGTCCAGCGCGATGGCCAGGCTGGCGCCGACCAGGCCGCCGCCAACGATGAGCACGTCGTGGATTCGCGTCATCCGGACATGATAGCGCCCGCCCCCACGCCCGCCGACGGCCCGCGCAGGCCCGCCGCGGGCCTGCGTTCGCTAGAATGCCCGCCATTCCCGCTCGCCGCGTCCGGAGCCACCCGCGCCATGAACACCACCCTGCAACGCGTGATCGTCCTGTCCCTGCTGGTGCTGCTGATGGCGGCCACGCGCACCCACTACTTCACCCACTTCACCCCGGTGCCTGACGCGTCGTGGGCGGTGTTCTTCATCGGCGGCTTCTACCTGCGTGGCTGGTCGCGCTGGGCGTTCCCGCTGCTGATGGTGCTGGCGGTGGGCATCGACTGGGCGGTGATCACCGGCCAGGGCATGGATTTCTGGAGCCATTACTGCGTCTCGCCGGGCTACTGGCTGCTGGTGCCGGCGCACCTGGCGATGTGGCTGGGCGGCTTGTGGCTGCGCCGCGGCTACCGGGGCGCCAGCCTCGCCGCGCTGGGCAAGCTCGCGCTGGCGGTGGTCGCATCGACCGCGCTGTGCCACCTGTTCGCGCAGGGCGGCTTCTACTGGACCAGCGACAGCGTGGCCGATCCCACCGTCGCCGGCTGGGCGAAGAACTACGCCGACTGGTTCCCGCCCTACCTGCGTGCGACCGCGATGTTCGTGGCGCTGGCCGCGATCGCGCAGGTGGTGTGCGAGCAGGTCGTGCGCCACGCGCGCCCGCTGGCGCAGGAAGCCAAGGCGCGCGACCGCGACCTGCGCTGACGCGCCATGGGCAACCGCCTCTCGAAGATCTACACGAAGACCGGCGACGACGGCACCACCGGCCTGGGCGATGGCAGCCGCGTGGCCAAGGACTCGGCGCGGGTGGCCGCGTACGGCACGGTGGACGAGGCGAACTCGACGATCGGCCTGCTGCTGGCCGCCAACGTGCCCGACGACATCCGCGCGCTGCTGACCACGGTGCAGCACCAGCTGTTCGACCTCGGCGGCGAGCTGTGCATCCCCGGCCACGCCGCGATCCAGGACGCCGATGTCGAGCGCCTCGAGCAGCACCTGGACCATTACAACGAGGCATTGCCGCCGCTGAAGGATTTCATCCTCCCCGGCGGCGGCGAGGCCGGTGCGCGCTGCCACGTCGCGCGCACGGTGGTGCGGCGCGCGGAACGCGAGGCGGTCACGCTCTCGCGCCAGGAGGCGGTGCGGCCGCAGGCGATCCGCTACCTCAACCGGCTCTCGGACCTGCTGTTCGTGCTCGCCCGGGTGCTGGCGCGCGCCGACGGCCAGGGCGAAGTGATCTGGCAACACGAACGCCGCAAGCCCTGAGCGTGGCCGGGAAGCGCGGGTCAGGACCATGACCTTCCCCGTCTTCACCCATTCGGCGTGCCTCGCCCACGACACCGGGCCCGGCCATGCCGAGCGGCCGCAGCGGCTGGGCGCGGTGATCGAGGCGCTGCGCGAGGGCTTCGACGACATCGACTGGCGGGAAGCGCCGCGCGCCAGCCGCGGCCAGCTGCTGCGCGTGCATGACGAAGGCCTGCTCGACGCGGTGCTGGAAACCAGGCCGGGGCAGCGCATCGCCCTGGATCCGGATACCGTGCTGTCGCCGGACTCGGCCGAGGCGGCGCTGCGCGCCGCGGGCGCGGCGGTGGCGGGGGTCGACGCGGTGATGGCGGGCGCGGCGGCTACCGTTTTCTGCGCGGTCCGCCCGCCCGGCCACCACGCCACCCGCGCAGCGCCGATGGGGTTTTGCCTGTTCAACAACGTCGCCGTCGCCGCCGCCCATGCGCTCGACCGCCACGGCCTGGCGCGAATCTCGATCGTCGACTTCGACGTCCACCACGGCAACGGCACCCAGGACATCTTCGAGGCCGAGCCGCGCGTGCAGTACCTGAGCTCGCACCAGTCGCCGCTGTACCCGGAGACCGGCCACGCGCACGAGCGCGGCGTGGGCAACGTCTTCAACGCGCCGCTGCCGCCGGGCACCGGCGGGCGCGGCTTCCGCGCCGCGTGGGAGGACCGGCTGCTGCCCGCGATCGACGCCTTCGCGCCGCAGCTGCTGCTGGTCTCGGCTGGATTCGACGCGCACTGGCGCGACCCGCTGGCGCAACTGCAGCTCGACGCCGAGGACTACGCCTGGCTGACCGGCGAGTTGCGCGGCTTGGCCGACCGCCACGCCGGCGGCCGACTGGTGTCGATGCTGGAAGGCGGCTACGACCTGCAGGCGCTGCGCGAATGCAGCGTGGCGCACGTGGCGGCGCTGCGATAGCGCGCGCCGCTTGCCGTCAAGGCTCGGGGGCTGGCAAGTCGTTGCCATGCTGCGGAAGCCGTCGCGACTCCGGTCGCTCCCGCGGCCGCTCGCAGCGGTTTGTTCAGCTGCCGTTGCCACCCTTCACCGCTGGCTCACGCGGCATGCCCGGCGGCTGAAGCGCCATCCGCGGCCGCATTGCCGCTGGGCAGGCGATCCGGCAAGCTAGCGGCCGCCTTCGTCGACCGGATGCCCCGTGCGCCCTGTTTTCCGCCTGCTGCCGTTGCCGCTGTGCATCGCCTTCTCGCTGACCGCCCAAGCCGACGACGACCACCCGGAAAACTGGTCGCAGTGCCCGGTGCAGGACGCGGTGCCGATGTTCCCCGGCGCCCAGCCGCCGGTGGGCTCGCCCGAGGACCGCGCCAGCCAGAACACCGACGTGGCCGGCGACAGCGTCGAGGGCGTCACCGGCCAGACCATCAATTTCCAGGGCAACGTCACCCTCAAGCGCGGCGACCAGTACCTGCACGCCGACAACCTGCGCTTCGACCAGGAAACCAACCGGTACGACGCCGAAGGCAACGTCCAGTACCAAGACTCGAGCATGCGCATGGTCGCCGACCGCGCGCACGGCGACCAGAACGCCGACACCCACCAGGTCGACAACGTCCGCTACCAGCTGACCGAGCGGCGCGGCAACGGCGGCGCCGAGACCATCCGCATGGAAGGCACCCAGGGCACGCTGATGGAGTCCACCTACTCCACCTGTCCGCCCGGCGACCGCCATTGGGAGCTGCGCGCGCAGCGCATCGACCTCGATACCGACGAGGGCTTCGGCACCGCGCGCAACGCGACAATCCGGGTCGGCAGGATCCCGGTCCTGTACATGCCGTGGTTCAAGTTCCCGATCGACGACCGCCGCGTGACCGGCCTGCTGTACCCGAACATCGGCCAGTCCAACCGCAACGGCTTCGACTGGCGCCAGCCGATCTACCTCAACCTCGCGCCCAACTACGACATGACCCTGACCCCCAGGCTCATGACCAAGCGCGGGCTGATGCTGGACACCGAGTTCCGCTACCTGACCCGCACCGGCCGCGGCCAGCTGGACGTGGGCTACCTGCCCTCCGACGACCTGACCAGCCGGGAGCACGACGACGAGCTGGCCGAATTCCTGGCCAATGGCTATCCGCTCGACAACCGCCGTGACGAGGACCGCGGGCGCCTGCGCTTCAGCGGCCGCCAGAACGTCGACAGGCACTGGCAGGCGCGCGCGAACCTCAACTGGATCAGCGACCCCCGCTACTACGAGGACCTGAACAACAACGTCAATTCGCTCTCCAGCTACCGCATCAACAGCGACGTCGGCCTCTACGGCCGCGGGCGCTGGTGGGACGCGGGACTGATGGCCGACTACTACCAGCTGGCCGACTACACGCTGCGCGAGACGTCGTTGCCCTACTACCGGCTGCCGCGCGCCTATTTCAACTGGGAACAGCCGTTCGCGCGCTGGCTGACCGCCGGCGTCAACGCCGAAGCCGCGCGCTTCCAGCACATCGACACCGACGCCCGGCCCGGCGGCAGCAGGCTCGACCTCAAGCCTTACGTGAGCATGCCGCTGACCGGCGCGGCGTGGTTCATCACGCCCACGCTGGCCTGGCGCTACACCGGCTACCAGCTCGACCAGGACCTGGCCGACAGGATCGCCGCGGGCAACGGCAGCGGCGAGCCGGAGACTTCGCCCACCCGCAGCCTGCCGATCGCCTCGCTCGATGCCGGGCTCTACTTCGACCGCACCGCGCACTTCCGCGGCGAGAGCTACGTGCACACGCTGGAGCCGCGGCTGTTCTACCTCAACGCCCCGTACCGCAACCAGGACGACCTGCCGATCTTCGACACCGGCGCGATGACCTTCAGCTGGGGCCAGCTGTTCCGCGACAACCGCTTCTCCGGCGCCGACCGCCAGACCGACGCCAACCAGCTCACGATGGCGGTCACCACGCGCCTGATCCGCGAGTCGGACGGACGCGAGAAGCTGTCGGCGAGCCTCGGGCAGATCAGGTACTTCGACGACTCGCGCGTTGGCCTGAGCCCCAGCAGCCCGGTGCTCGAAAGCGGCCGTTCGGCGTGGGTCACGGATGTCAGCTACGCGATCAACGATCGCTGGAACATCGGCGCGTCCTACCAGTGGGACCCGAAGTTCGGCCGCGAGGACCTCGCCAGCCTGCGCACGCGCTACCTGATCGGCGACAACGGCATCGTCAACCTGAGCTACCGCTACCGGCGCAACGTCAACAATGGCGAAGACCTGCTCGAACAGGCCGACCTGTCCTTCCTCTACCCGATCAACCCGACCTGGAGCCTGGTCGGCCGCTACTACTACTCGCTCAAGGACCACCAGCTGCTCGAAGGCATCGCCGGCGTGCAGTGGGACAGCTGCTGCCTGGCCGCGCGCCTGGTCGCGCGCCGCTACGTGCGCAACCGCACCGGCGACCTGAACGACGCCATCCAGTTCGAGATCGAATTCAAGGGCCTGGGCAACGCCGGCCCGGACACGGAAGGCCGCCTGCGCCGTGCTATCCTCGGCTATTACCGCGAGGACCTCTACCTCGTACCGCCGCCCGAGATCGGCAGCGGCGTCGACGACGACGACGACCTCCCCGACGACATCCCATGAAGACCATCATCGCCCCCCTCCTTGCCGTCGCCCTGCTGTTCGGCGCGCCCGCCCATGCCCAGCAGGTGCAGCCGCTCGACGGCATCGCCGCGGTCGTCGACGAGGACGTCATCCTGCGCAGCGAGCTCGACCGCGCGCTCAACAACATCCTCGCCCAGTACGCCGGCCGCCAGGACCAGCTCCCGCCGCGCGACGTGCTGCAGCGGCAGGTGCTCGAGCGGCTGATCCTGCTGCGCCTGCAGACCGCGCGCGCCACCGAGACCGGCGTGCGGGTCGGCGACGCCGAGGTCGACAACGCGATCACCAACATCGCCGCGCAGAACAAGCTCACCCCGGACCAGCTGCGCCAGCAGCTCGCCCGCGACGGCATGTCCTACGACGACTTCCGCGCGTCGCTGCGCGACGAGCTGCTGAGCCAGCGCCTGCGCCAGCGCTTCGCGCAGAGCCGCATCAGTGTCAGCGAGGCCGAGGTCGACGCCGCGCTCGCCGCGCAGGGCGGCGAGCAATACCACCTCGCGCACATCCTGGTCGCGCTGCCCGACGGCGCCACGCCCGAGCAGATCGCCACCGGCCAGCAGAAGGTGGACGGCGTCAAGGCGCTGCTCGACAAGGGCGAGATGACGTTCGCCGCGGCGGCGGTGCGCTACTCCGACAGCCCCAACGCGCTGGAAGGCGGCGACCTGGGCTGGCGCAGCATCGACGAGATCCCGGCGGCGTTCGCCAACACGATCCGCACGCTGCAGAAGGGCCAGGTACTCGGCCCGATCC
>Ga0268289_100097_pt1 | contig 39147 bp, 30 predicted proteins | sample MetspNORM_FD_191340 | JGI IMG/M metagenome (GOLD analysis project Ga0268289, IMG submission 191340) | Soil microbial communities from San-Diego area, Southern California, United States - Methylocaldum sp. NOR-M | ecosystem: Environmental > Terrestrial > Soil > Desert | place: USA: California... | reverse complement strand
CCGGGAGGCCTTCGGGGCGAATGTCCTCCGGCATCCGCCTGCGGCGAATGCCTCCCCCTTTATTTCGCCCCGAAGGCCTCCCGGCCGCACCGGGGCGCCTGATCGCAGGCTTGCCGAAAAAGCAGATGTCGGCATGGCGGGTGTCGGGAACGTAGCCCCGACCTACGGCTTTGCTTTTTGAATCACCGCGCAAGTCTGACGCCGGGTGCGGATGCCCTTGGGTGCGAAATAAAGGAGGAGGCATTCGCCGTAGGCGGATGCCGGGGGACATTCGCACCCAAGGGCATCCGCACCCGGCGCCTCCAGTCCTCCAGCCCTCAGAGCGTGCAAAACAGAGAAGACGCGCCTGCTGCGGACCAACGCGAGGACATTCGCAACAGAGCATCCTGACGCAACGATACGGACGCAATGCGTTTCCCCGTCGAGAAACCGCAACTGTGCGTGCCCTTCCGGACAAGGAGCGCGATTGGAGCCGCCTACTCGCAGCGCGGATCCAGGCCCAGTGCGTGCACGATGTCGGACAGGTCGAAGGCCGCCACCGCCTTGTCCTCGTGGACGGCGAACAGCGCGCCGGACGGGAACGACGGCATCGCCGCGGCGTGCAGGGCGATGCCGTCGGTTTCGGCCGTGGTCTGGCCCATGAAGCTGCCGCGCGGCGCGAGGGTGTCGCGGTCGAACAGCAGGAAGTGCGTCAGCGGATAGCGCTGGTCGGCGGCGACCCAGTAGCCGACCTCGGGCGCGCAGTCCCACAGCGCAACGCCCTCGGCCTGGGCCTCGAAGCTGCCGGCCGGCAGCTCGCGCCCGGTGGCCTTGCCGTCGAAGGTGTACTCGCGCAGGTTCGACGCATGGCGGTTGTCCTCGTCGGCCACCAGCAGCCGCTGCTGCGCCGGGTCGCCGGCGATCGACTCGACGATCCGCAACGCCTTGGCCTCGCTGGTGTCGCCGAACGAGCCCTCGTCGCGTGCGGTCATGCGGCCGTCGTCGTCGAACGCGACGCGGTAGCGGCGCACGCGGCGGTCGAGCTGGTCCAGCGGCGGCACCACGTCGTAGTGCTCGCCGTCCATGAAGCTGTCGGTGACGTAGACCTCGTACTCGTCCGGCGCGCTCTCGTGGATCCACAGCCCGTACGGGCTGCGCAGCTGCTCGGCGCCGAATTCGCCCTCGGGGACGAAGCCAGGCAGCGACAGCACCTGCACCCGGTGGTTGTCGCGCTCGGCGACGAAGACGTGGTCACCATAGACGGCGATGCCGTTCGGGCGCAGGAATTCGCCCGGCCCGTGGCCCTTGCGGCCGACGCTGCGCAGCCGCTCGCCGGTTTGCGCATCGAACACCACCAGCTGGTGGCTGGACTTGCCGGTCACGATCAGCCAGGTGCTGCCGTCGTCGGCCGGCCACGTAGCCAGCGAGTCGAGCTCATCGCTCGCGTCGTCGGCGGAGACGTAGCGCTCGGGCACTACTTGCAGCGCCTGTGCTTCGGCCGCGGCGGGGATGGCGGCAGGCGGCGGCGCGGGACGGGGCGAGGGCGTGCTGCACGCCGCCAGGCAGAGCGCGGCGGCGAAGCTGAACAGGGGGAGTCGGCGCATCGCGGAAGTATGCGCGAGCGCCGCGCGGGCGGTCGATAGGTCCGGCGCCGAGGTTGCCGGAAAATTAAATCGCTTCATGCCGATGAAGCGATTGACAACCCCGCGAAGCCCGTGCAACCTGTGCGCTCCATCGAGACCGGCTGAGGGACAGGCCCGAAGACGCCGGGGCAACCCTCCCGCCTTTCCAGCGCACCGCGCCGGGACGGCGGGAACGGTGCCAAGTCCTGCGGGGACCTGTGCGTCCACCGGAAGATGGTTGCCGACCGCCTCCCACGGCGGTCGCGCACGCGCCGTTCGCGGCGGACTTCCGGCATGCCCCGCGCGCCTTGTTGGCCCTTCCCGCCATCGGAACGCGCCATGAGCCTCGTCGACAGTAGCACCGGGTCCAGCCCGGCTTCCCGTTTTCCCGCCCCGTCCGCGCCGCAGGCGCCGGCCCGCGCCGACGCGCTGCGCGGCCACGTCGATCTCGTGCTGCCGATGCGCCACGCCGGCGTGCGCGGCGTGCGCGTGGCGTACGAACTCGCCGGCGTGTCCGGCGCGCCGGTGGTGCTGGTCGCCGGCGGCATCTCCGCGCACCGCCACCTCGCCGCCAGCGGTCGCTTCCCCGAGCGCGGCTGGGCCGACCATCTGATCGGCGCGGGCCGCGCGCTGGATCCTGCGCGCGTGCGGCTGCTCGCGTTCGACTACGTCGGCGCCGACGGCACGCTCGACGCGCCGATCGATCCGGCCGACCAGGCCGACGCGATCGCCGGCCTGCTCGACGCGCTGGGCATCGACGCGCTGCACGCCTGCGTCGGCTATTCCTACGGCGCGTTGGTCGGCCTGCAGCTGGCCGCGCGCCATCCGCGGCGGCTGCGCAAGCTGGTCGCGGTCAGCGGCACGCATCGCGCGCATCCCTACGCCGCGGCCTGGCGCGCGCTGCAGCGCAAGGCGGTCGAGCTGGGCCGGCTGCAGTGCGCCGACGGCCAGGGGCTGTCGCTGGCGCGGCAGCTGGCGATGCTGTCGTACCGCACGCCGGAGGAGTTCGACGCGCGCTTCGACGCCGCACCCGAGCTCGTCCACGGCCGCGTGCGCGTGGCCGCCGAGGACTACCTCGACGCGGCCGGCGCGCGCTACGTCGGCCGCACGCCGGCGACCGGATTCCTGCGCCTGTCCGAATCGATCGACCTGCAGCGGGTGGATCCCGCGCAGGTGCGCGTGCCGACCACGGTGGTCGCGGTGGAAGGCGACCGCCTGGTGCCGCTGGCCGACGCGGTGGCGCTGGTCGAAGGCCTGGGCACGCCCGGCAGGCTGCGGCTGGTGCGCTCGCCCTATGGACACGACGCCTTCCTCAAGGAACCCGATCGCATCGATGCGATCCTCGCCGCCGCGCTGCGCGCGGGAGGCGCCGCATGAGCGCCGCGACCGAGCGCGACTGTCGCCCCGCCACCCGCGCCGTGCGCGCCGGCATCGACCGCGACGAGGCCTTCGGCGCGGTGACGCCGCCGCTGGTGCTGTCGTCGAACTTCAGCTTCGCCGGCTTCGACGACAAGCGCCGCTACGACTACACCCGCAGCGGCAACCCCACCCGCGACCTGCTCGGCGAGGCGCTGGCCGGGCTCGAAGGCGGCGCCGGCGGCACCGTCACCGCGACCGGCATGGCCGCGATCGCGCTCGCGCTGCACGCGCTGCTCGAGCCCGGCGACCGCCTGCTGGCGCCGCACGACGGCTACGGCGGCAGCTGGCGGCTGTTCAAGGCGCTGGCGGCCAAGGGGCTGTTCGAGCTGGAGCTGGTCGACCTCACCGATCCGCGCGCGCTGTCCGCGGCGCTCGCGCGCTCGCCGAAAGTGGTGTGGATCGAGACGCCCTCCAACCCGCTGCTGCGCATCACCGACCTGCGCTTCGTCATCGAGGCCGCGCACCGCGCCGGCGCGCTGGCGGTGGTCGACAACACCTTCCTCTCGCCGGCGCTGCAGGCGCCGATCGCCTTCGGCGCCGATGCAGTGGTGCATTCGACCACCAAGTACATCAACGGCCACAGCGACGTGGTCGGCGGCGCGGTGGTGGCGGCCGACGCTGCGCTGCACGAGCGGTTCACCTGGTGGGCCAACTGCCTGGGCATCACCGGCGCGCCGTTCGACAGCTTCCTCACCCTGCGCGGGCTGCGCACGCTCGACGCGCGCCTGCGCGTGCACCAGGACAACGCGCAGGCGCTGGTCGAGCTGCTCGAGGGCCACGCCGCGGTGCGCGCGCTGCACTACCCGGGGCTGGCCTCGCATCCCGGCCACGCGGTGGCCGCGCGCCAGCAGCGCGGCTTCGGCGCGATGGTGTCGGTCGAACTCGAGGGCGGCGAGCCGGCGGTACGCGCCTTCCTCGACGGCCTGCGCCATTTCACGCTCGCCGAATCTTTGGGCGGCGTCGAAAGCCTGGTCGCGCACCCGGCGACGATGACGCATGCGGCGATGTCGCCGGAGGCGCGCGCCGATGCCGGCATCGGCGACGGCCTGCTGCGGCTGTCGGTGGGCATCGAGCATGTCGACGACCTGCGGGCCGACATCGCCGACGCGCTCGCGCGTGCGCTGGCCGTGTGCGGAGGCGGCGAGCGCCGCACGGTGGACGCATGAGCAACGTCGTCACGCTGCCGCTCGCCGCCGGTCGTGCCGTGCCGCGCGCCGCGCACGCGCCGCACCTGGCGCTGCTAGGCACCGGCACCGTCGGCAGCGCATTCGTCGCGCGCTGGGCCGCGCTACGCGAACGCGGGATCACGCTGCCGGACTTCGCCTGGATGTCGAACTCGCGCGCGCTGCGGGCCTGCGCCGACGCGCCCGCCGCCGCGCTCGCATGCCTGCGCGACGCGCCGCCGCGCGAAGGCGCATGGTCGCCCTGGGTCGAGAGCGAAGGCCTGCGCCGCGGCGACATCGTGGTCGACGCCAGCGCCAGCGACGTGGTCGCCGGCTGGCACGGCGAATGGCTGGCGCGCGGCGTCCACGTCGTCACCGCCAACAAGCTTGGCGCGGGCGCCGACCGCGGGCGCGCGCACGCGATCGAATGCGCGGCGCGCGCGGGCGGCGCGCACTACGGCGACGCCGCCACGGTGGGCGCCGGCCTGCCGCTGCTGCGCTCGATCCGCGCGCTGCGCGACGGCGGCGACCGCGTCCACGCTGTCGCCGGCGTGCTGTCGGGCTCGCTGGCCTGGCTGTTCGACCGCTATGACGGCCGGCGGCCGTTCTCCGGCTTCGTGCGCCAAGCGCGCGAGGCCGGCTACACCGAGCCCGATCCGCGCGAGGACCTGTCCGGCGAGGACGTGCGCCGCAAGCTGCTGATCCTCGCGCGCGCTGCGGGGATGATGCTGGAGGCGCACGAGGTGGCGGTCGAATCGCTGCTCACGCCGGAGCTCGCCGCCGCCGCGCCGGCCGACGTCGACGCCGCGCTCTGCGGGCTCGACGCGCCGCTGCGCGAGCGCCACGCGCAGGCGCACCGGAACGGTGCCAGGCTGCGCTTCATCGCCCGCCTGGCTCGCCGCGACGACGATGGCGTCGACGCCAGCGTCGGCCCCGAGGCGCTGGCGCCGGACGATCCGCTCGCGATCGGCGCCGGCACCGACAACCGCGTCGCGATCTGGTCCGACCGCTACCGCGACCAGCCGCTGGTGGTGCAGGGCCCGGGCGCCGGCGCCGAGGTCACCGCCGCTGCGCTGCTCGACGACGTGCTGCGGATCGCCGGCGCGCGGGCGCGGGAGTGAGCCGGCAGTCGTCCGGCGCTTGCGCCCGATCCTCGCGTCATCAGGCCGGGCACTTGCCCGGTTGCAGTTCCGGCGCGACGTAGCCCGGCGGATCGACGTCGCCGGTCTCGGCGCGCAGCTGCCGCAGCCGCTGCTTCAACTGCGCGATGCGCGCGGCGTGCTCCGGGCGGTCGACGAGGTTCTCCAGTTCGTCCGGATCGTGGCGCAGGTCGTACAGCGCCCATTCGTCCGGCCGCTCCCAGAAGTGGATCAGCTTCCAGTCCGCGGTGCGCACGCCGCGGTGCTTGCGCACGCAGTGCACGGCCGGGTACTCGAAGTATTCGTAGAGGAAGGCGTCGCGCCACGGCGCGTGCGCGTCGGCCAGCAGCGGCTTCCAGCTGCGTCCGTGCATCGTGGCCGGCGGCGCGAGGCCGGCCATGTCGAGCAGGGTCGGCGCGACGTCGATGTTGAGCACCATGTTGCGGTCGTCCACGCGGCCGGCCGGGATCGCCTTCGGCCAGCGCATCAGCATCGGCACGCGGATCGAGGGCTCGTACATCAGCCGCTTGTCGTAGAAGCCGAATTCGCCGAGGAAGAAGCCGTTGTCCGAGGCGTAGACCACGATCGTGTCCTCGGCCAGTCCTTCCTCGTCGAGGAAGTCCAGCACCCGGCCGACGTTCTCGTCCACGCCCAGCAGCACGCGGTAGTAGTTGCGCACCAGCGCCTGCAGGTTGGCGCGCGTGCGTTGGTCCGGCGGCAGGTCGCGATCCACCTGCGGCGGCCGGCGTTCGGCCTTGTGGTAGAAGTCGCCCATGCCGGCGATCGAGTTGCGCGTCTTCGACAGCGCCACCGGCGCGCCCTCGGGCGGGCCCTGGAACGCGACCGGAACCGGGATTCGCCCATCGACGAACTCGCCCATGAAGCGCTGGTCCGCTTCCCACGGCCCATGCGGCGCCTTGAACTGGTACAGCAGGCAGAACGGCCCGTCCTTCGGACGCTCGTGGCGCAGGTAGGCCAGCGCCTGGTCGCCGATCACGTCGTCGGTGTGGCCGCGGAAGCGCACGCGCGCGCCGTTGACCAGGAAATCCGGGTCGTAGTACGTGCCCTGGCCGGGCAGGATCGCCCAGTGGTCGAAGCCTTCCGGCAGCGACTTGATGTGCCACTTGCCGACCAGCGCGGTGTGGTAGCCGGCCCCGCGCAGCAGCATCGGCCAGGTGACCTGGCCCCTGGCCATGCCCATCTGCTCGTAGAAACCCGGTTCCTCGCCGTTGCTGGTCACGCCGTGGGTGTGCGAATACAGCCCGGTCATGTACGAGGCGCGGCTGGGCGCGCACAGCGAGTTGGTGACGAAGGCCTGGTCGAAGCGGATGCCCTCGTTGCCGATGCGGTCCATGTTCGGCGTCTTGAGCAGCGTGTTGCCGTAGACGCCCATCGCGTGCTGCGCGTGGTCGTCGGTCATGATGAACAGGATGCTGGGCGCGCCCTCGCGCGCCTTCCCGCGCGGCGCATCGCCTGCCTGCGCGTGCAGCCGCCGCCCGCCCAGCGCCATCGCGCCTGCGCCCAGCAGCTGCAGCGTCCTGCGTCGTCCGGTGTCGGTCGTCATCGCCTGCTCCCGTCGTTCGCGAACCCGTGCATCATGGGCCGCTCACGCGCCGCGATCACGCCGTGGTGCAAAAACCCCCTGCAGGAACGGCTTGCGCGACGCGGCAGGGCGTCCGCGTCCGCTCAGCACTCGATGACGTTCACCGCCAGGCCGCCGCGGCTGGTTTCCTTGTACTTGTCCTGCATGTCGCGGCCGGTGTCTCGCATGGTCTTGATGACCTTGTCCAGCGAGACCTTGTGCTTGCCGTCGCCGCGCAGCGCCATGCGCGAAGCGTTGATCGCCTTCACCGCGCCCATCGCGTTGCGCTCGATGCACGGGATCTGCACCAGCCCGCCGATCGGGTCGCAGGTCAGGCCGAGGTTGTGCTCCATGCCGATCTCGGCGGCGTTCTCGATCTGCCCCGGATTGCCGCCCAACGCCGCGGTGAGCCCGGCCGCAGCCATCGAGCAGGCCACGCCCACTTCGCCCTGGCAGCCGACCTCGGCGCCGGAGATGCTGGCGTTTTCCTTGTAGAGGATGCCGACCGCCGCCGCGGTGAGCAGGAAGTCGAACACGCCCTGCTCGTTGGCGCCCGGGATGAAGCGGTCGTAGTAGCGCAGCACTGCCGGCAGGATGCCGGCCGCGCCGTTGGTGGGCGCGGTGACCACGCGGCCGCCGGCGGCGTTCTCCTCGTTGACGGCGAGCGCGTACAGGTTGACCCAGTCGAGCGTGGTCAGCGGGTCGCGCATCGCCGCTTCCGGCCGCTCGGACAGCTCGGCGTACAGTGCCGGCGCGCGGCGGGACACGTGCAGCCCGCCCGGCAGGGTGCCGCCCTGGCGGATGCCGCGCGCGATGCACGACTGCATCGCGTCCCAGATCTCGCGCAGCCCGGCGCGGACCTCCTCCTCGCTGCGCCAGGAGCGCTCGTTGGCCATCATCAGCTGCGCGATGCTCAGGTTGTGCTCGCGCGCCTGCGCCAGCAGCGCGTCGCCGGTGTGGAAGGGGTAGGGCACCGGCGTGGTGTCGGCGACGATGCGGTCCTCCGCGGCCTCGTCCTGGTTGACCACGAACCCGCCACCCACCGAGTAGTAGTCGCGCGTGGCGACCACCTCGTCGTTGGCGCTGAAGGCGGTGAAGCGCATGCCGTTGGTGTGGAAGGGCAGCTTCTGGCGCTTGTTCATCACCAGGTCGCGCTTCTCGTCGAAGGCGATCTCGTGCTTGCCGGCCAGCCGCACGCGCTTGTCCGCGCGGATGCGCGCAAGCGCCGCGGGGATGAGGTCGGGGTCGATCTCGTTCGGCCAGTGGCCTTCCAGTCCCATCAGCACCGCCTTGTCGGTGCCGTGGCCGCGGCCGGTGAGCGCCAGCGAGCCGTACACCTCGGCGCGGATGCGCGCCACCTCGGCCAGCCGCCCGGGCTCGTCCAGCCAGTGCTCGACGAAGCGCGCCGCCGCGCGCATCGGCCCGACGGTGTGGGAGGAACTCGGCCCGATGCCGATCTTGTAGAGGTCGAAGGTGCTGACGGCCATGCACGTATTCTATGCCTGCGCCCACATCCACGGGTTTCCGCCATGAACGCTCCCTGCCTGCAGCTGATCCAGCGCGACGACTGCCCGCTGTGCGACCAGGCCCTGGCCGTGCTCGCCGCGGCGCGGGCGCCGGAGTTCGACAGCGTCTGGATCGACGGCGACGAGCGCCTCGAGGCCGCCTACGGCGTGCGCGTGCCCGTGCTGCGCGACGCCGGGACCGGCGCGGAGCTGGACTGGCCGTTCGACGCAGCGCGCGTGCGCGCCTGGCTGGACGCGGCGGCATAGGGCCCGCCCTAGTCCCTGCGTTCACCCCGCGGCGCGGATACTGGCGCCGCACGTGGCGGCGGCATCGCCACGCCAAGGAAACGCCGATGCGCAGAACCCTTCCCGTCCTCCTGACAGGCTTGATCCTCATGAACAGCAGCCAGGCCGGCAACGGCATCCACACCCCCGAGGCCGGCAGCGCGGAGCGCCGGCAGGTGCTCGACGCGGTGCGCGCGCCGCTGGAGAAGAAGCTCGGCCAGGACGTGCGCTTCGACGTCGAGCAGATGAAGGTCGGCGACGGCTGGGGTTTCCTGTATGCGCGCATGCAGGACGCCGACGGCGGCCGGATCGACTACGCGAAGACGCCGCTGGCCGACGCGGCGAAGGAAGGCTACGCCTCGCCGGTGTACGTCGCGCTGCTGCAGCGGGCCGGCGGGCACTGGGAGTTGCGCGCCGAGGCCATCGGCCCCACCGACCTGGCGTGGGCGGACTGGTCGAGCAAGTACGGCGCGCCGCAGGCGTTGTTCGAGGGCGACTGAGCCCGTGGGGAGCGGCGTCCCCGCCGCTTAGCCCCCGATCCCGTCACGACGTCCGATCTCCCTTCTCCCCGCCAGCGGGGAGAAGGAGGGAGTTCCTGTTCGCTCTCGGCTGGAACAATGAAGGCCCGAGCGAAACGAAAAAAGAACGGCCGCTTGCGCGGCCGTTCCACCCGCCCCTGGTGGCGGGTCGGCGACGGCGATTGGGGACGCCGTCGCCCGTCTTCCCCGGGGGATCAGGGAGGCGACAGGTAGTAGGCGTTGCCGTACGGGTTGCCGTAGCCCACCCGCTGCGAGCCGTCGGCGTTGGTGTTGTTGGAGCCGATCAGCTTGATGTGGCCGTTGTTGTTGCTGGCCACCAGCTCGACGTGCCCGCCGTAGTTGAGGATGCACACGTCGCCGGGCTTGGCCTGCGAGGCCGGCACCACGTGCCAGCCCTGCGCCTTGAGCCGGCGCGCGGTGCCGGCCACGGTGTTGTCGTGCCAGTTGATCATGCCGGCCTTCTGCAGCACGGCGGTGACGAAGTTGGCGCAGTTGACGTCGTTGGGCACCCAGGACTCCATCGGCAGTTCGCCGCTGCGCTTGAGGTCGGAGGCGTTGCGGCCGAGGAACTTCTCCGCGATGGAGACCACGTTGCCGTTGCCGTGCGTGTTGCCGCCCGACGGCTCGTCCACCGGGCCGCTGCCGGTGCTGCTGCCGGCGCCTGGGACATGGATCGTCTGCCCGGCGTAGATCAGGTTCGGGTTATGGACCTGCGGGTTGGCGTTGATCAACGCGGAGAGCGACACGCCGTTGCGCGCGGCGATGCCCGACATCGTGTCGCCGGAGCGCACCGTGACGTCATGACTGGCCGGTGCAGTGTGGCCGCCGCCGCCCGAAGACCCGCCCGGAACGTGCACGGTCTGGCCCGCGTAGATGAGGTTGGGGTTGTGGATCTGCGGGTTGGCGTTGATCAACGCGGAGAGCGACACACCGTTGCGCGCGGCGATGCCCGAGAGCGTGTCGCCCGCGTGCACGGTCACGTCGTGCGACTTCGCGCCCGAACCGCCGCCGCCGGGCAGGTGGATCGTCTGCCCCGGATAGATCAGGTTGGCGTTGCGGATCTGCGGGTTGGCCGCCAGCAGCGCGGACAGCGAGACGCCGTTGCGCGAAGCGATGCCCGAGAGCGTGTCGCCCGCATGCACGGTGACGCTGCCGCCGTTGCCCGAGGGCTTGGACGGCGTGCCGCCGTCGCCCGGCTTGTCCGGCTTGTCGGGGATCGACGAGCCGCCCTGGTCGATGTTGCCGGTGACGCGCCCGCGCACCGCGTTGGCGGCCTCGCCGGCGGTGATGCGGCCGTCGCCGTTGCGATCCAGGCCCTTGTTCCAGGAATACGCGCTGCTGCCGCTCGACCACAGCGTCGAGCTCGGGTCCGCCTTCGGCGAGCCGTACAGCACCGTGGTGTACACGCCCTCGAGCGTGGAGAGCTTGCCGTTGTGCGCGCCGGCGCGCTGCATGAAGTACTTCTCGACGTACGCCAGCTGCTCCACCGAGCTCATGCGCGCGAGCGCGGACGTGCTCGTGCCCAGTCCCGACGCCGTGCCCGGCATGAACTGGATCAGCCCGGTCGCGCCACTGCCGGCGTTGTTCTTCTGCCCCGGCGAGAAGCTGCCGCCGGTCTCGAAGCTCATCACCGCCATCAGGTACTCGGGCTTGGTGCCCAGGCGCGCGGCCATCGCCTCGACTTCCCGGATGAACGCGGGCGTGACGTTGGGATTGCCCTTCACGCCGGCGATGCGGTTGTAGTCGAACTTGCCGCCGGTTGCGGCCGCGGGCTGCGCGGCGGGCGCATCGGCCGTCGCCGCGGTCTGGCGGCCGCCGCCGCCGGAGGAAGGAATGTCGAGCTTGTCGCCGGGGTAGATCAGGTTCGCGTTGCGGACCTGCGGATTGGCCGCCAGCAGCTCCGACACGGTGACGCCGTGCTGCCTGGCGATGGCGGACAGCGTGTCGCCGCGCTGGATGGTGTAGTTGGCCTGGGCGTCCTGTGCTGCGAGGGTCTGGCGTTGGGAAACGGCAGAAATGCTCATCGGGATTCCTTGCGCTCGCGGATCGGAATGCCGAGCTCCCCCTTGGCTCGATCTGCGGCGATTGCAGCATCCGCCCCCGCACGGGGCCATCCGGGGCGTGCCCTACCTAGGGTTGGCCCGGGATTGAGGGCGAACGTTGCTCGGCAGTGGCGACACTACGCTACGCATGTCGCCAGTCACGCCGCGCAGGTGCCGGTGATCCGGACGCAGGTCGGAAGGCCAGCAACTGGCGACCGCAGCCCTTCTCCCGCAAGCGGGAGAAGGGCTGCGTATCGGAGGTTGCGCGGCTGGCGGATCGACGCCAGCCACGTGTCAGCCGGCCGGCTTGAACACCACCTTTGTGCTCACCGCCACCTCGTCCGGGATCGCGTCGGTGTCCGCCCAGTCGCCGCCGCCGACGCCGAAGTCCAGGCGCTTCACCGTCGCCTTGCCCTGCAGCACCGGCGTGGCGCCCGCGGTCCAGGTGAAGGTCAGCGTCACCGGCTTGCTCACGCCGTGCAGCTCGAGGGTGCCGTCGGCCGCGTAGCGGTCGCCGCCGAGGCTGCGGAACTTCGTCGCCGTGTAGCGCGCCTGCGCGAACTTCGCCACGTCGAAGAAGTCGCTGCCGCGCAGGGTCGAATCGCGGTCGTCGTTGCCGGTCTTCGCGCCCGCCAGCGGGATGGTGACGTCGAGCTTCGACGCGGCGAGGTCGGCCGGGTCGAAGCTGAGCTTCGTCGAGAAGCCCGGGAAGCTGCCGGTGAACACCTCGCCGTCGTACTTGCTGGCGAACACCAGCGTCGAGCCGGCCGCCTGCACGTAGTCGGCGGCGCGCGCCGGCAGCGCGGCCAGCATCGCGACGAGGGCGGCGGCGACCGCGGCGGGCGTGGTGGGCTTGAAGGACATGGCGTGGCTCCTGTGGGGCGTGTGGCAGCGTACCCGGGCGCGGGTGTCTTGCGATGAATGTCGGCCGGCTCCCCGCAGGAGCGCACCCGGGCGCCCCCGCGGGGCTCGCCGAAGCCCGGAACGACCCCGGCAAGGCGGTCGCGCCCAAGTGTGCTCCTACACGGATTGGCCGCCGCGCGCGCGCCGCCCGGGCAGCATGCGCAGCAGCGTGGCGTCGTTGCGGAAGATGTGGTGGTGGAACGCGGCCGCCGCGTGCAGCGCCACCAGCGCCACCAGCACCCAGAACATCAGCTCGTGCGCGTCGCCTGCGACGTCGCGGATCGCCTCGTCGGGCGCCACCAGCTTGGGCATCGCCACCAGCCCGTAGAGGCGGAACGGCCGCAGCCCGCTGGCCGAGTCGAACAGCCAGCCCGACAGCGGCATCGCCAGGATCAGCGCGTACAGCGCCCAGTGGGTGAGGGTGGCGATGCGCTCCTGCCACTTCGGCGTGCCCGGCACCGGCTTCGGCGCGCCGGCGTACAGGCGCCAGCCGATCCGCAGCAGCACCAGCGCCAGCACGGTGATGCCCACCGATTTGTGCAGGGTGTACACCCAGAAGTACTTCGGCGTCTTCGGCAGCTCGACCATGGTCAGGCCGACGATCGCCATCAGCAGGATCAGCAGCACGATCAACCAGTGCAGCAGCTGGCTGACCGGGCCCCAGTTGTCGTCGGTGTTCTTCCAGGTCATGCGCTGGCTCCGGGTTGTGGCAGATCCCTCGCTGCGCTCGGGATGACAACGGAGGCTGTCGCGGGCGTCATTGGCTCGCCCTCGCCGGCCGGCGGCGGTGTCTCGCGGGACCGAATCTCGACCGGCGACCGCGACTCGTCTTCTTCCACCGGCGACGCGGGCTGGCCTTCCTGCGGCGGCGGGACCACCTCGGCGTTCTCCGCAGGCGGCGCGAGCTGGTCTTCTTGCAGCGGCGGGGCTGCCTGGTCGCCTTCCGGCGGCGAAGCGTCCTGCCCCTCCGCCGGCGGCATCGGCTCGCGCTCGTCACCGACCGGCGGTTGCTGCCCGTCATCCGCCGCGACATCACCCGGCTCGCCGCCGCGGCGCGCGCGGCGGCCTTCGGCCTCGATGCGCAATTCGACGCGGTCGCCGATCACCGTCGGCCAGGCGTCGATGCCGAAGTCCTTGCGGCTGATCGCCGTCGTCGCAGAGAACCCGACGGTGCGCCGGAACGGCGGCAGCGGATAGCGCTTGAGCTGGTTGAACGTCACGTCGAGCTTCACCTCGCGGGCGACCCCGTGCAGGGTCAGTGTCCCGAACACAGAGGCGTGCCGGTCATCGATCGGTTCGATCCGGCTCGAGGAAAAGGTCGCCTGCGGGTAGTCGCGCGCATTCAGCAGGTTGGCGGCGAGCGCAGCCTTGTTCCACTTCGCGTCGCCCAGGTCCAGCCGCGCCATCGGTACGCTGACCTCCACCCGCGCGCTGCGCCAGTCCTGCGGATCGAACGCGAACGTGCCGGTGCTGCCCGACACCGTGCCGATCGCCTGCGAATACCCCGCGTGCGAGAGCGCGAACATCACCCGGGTGTGGACCGGGTCGAGCTCGTAGCGCTGGGCCTGGGCGAAGGCGGGCGCGGCGGCGCCGAGCAGGAGCGCCGGCAGCGCCAACGCGACCAGGGACATGCGCGCGCGGCGCCGGCCAGGCGCGGCGGCGCGCGCCGTCGATGGCCACCGCGAAGGCCTCCGCGTATCGCGCTTGCCCAAATCCGTCCACATCGCCCGTGCCATCGCCGCCCTCCGATCGACCGCGACCGATTCTATGCCTAGCGGCGCGCAGGGCCCGGCGGGCGGCTGGAACGATCCTTTCCCTTCTCCCTGCAAGCGGGGAGAAGGGAAGCCGTCAACCGTTTCGCGGGGAGGAGGGGGCGGCCCAACTTGCAACACCGCCCCCACGTTGCGAGGATTCCCGGCGGCCATGGGGGGCCGTCGGACGGGGAGGGAACCGGGTGCGCACATTCGCCTTGCTGCTGGCCGCGCTGTCGTTCGCGGCGGCCGCGTCCGTCCCCGTCGCGCGCGCGGGACTGCCGGAGACGCCGCAGCCGATCCAGCTCACCGTCGCCGACGGCTTGCCGTCCAACCGCATCAACGGCATCGCCGAGGACGCGCACGGCTACCTGTGGATCGCCACCAGCGACGGCCTGGCGCGCTACGACGGCATCGGGTACCGCGTCTGGCGCGTCGACCAGGGCCTGCACGACAACTTCGTGTGGTCGGTGTACGTCGACGCGCGCGACCGCGTGTGGATCGGCACCCGCGACGCCGGCCTGGCGATGCTCGACACCGACCGCGAGTCGTTCCGCCACTACGACCGCGCGCACAACCCGCAGATCGCCAGCAACGCGATCTGGACCATCCAGGGCGCCGCCGACGGCACGCTCTGGTTCGGCACCGGCGACGGCGGACTCAACAGCCTCTCTCCCGACGGCCGCATCAGCCGCTACGCGCCGAAGGCGGGCGACCCGGCGAGCCTGCCGGACGCCGCCGTCAGCCAGGTCGAGATCGCGCCCGACGGCGCGCTGTGGGTCGGCACCAAGAACGGCGTCGCGCGCTGGACCGGCAACGGCTTCGAGCGCCTGCCCGACGCCGCCTACAACTCGCGCGCGATCAACGCGCTGAGCACCGACGCCGACGGCACGCTGTGGATGTGCACCCCGCGCGGCGTCAGCGAGCGCCGGCCGGACGGCAGCTTCTCGCTCGACCCGTGGCCGGACTACCCCAAGACCGTGTTCCACATGCTGCTGCGCGACCGCCAGGGCAACCGCTGGCTCGACACCTCCGACGGCCTCGGCCGCGAGAGCGAGGGCGAGGTGCGCAACGTGCCGCTGTACAGCACCAGCGCGCGCGGCGCGGTGCGGCCGGCATGGTCGAGCGCGCTCGAGGACCATGAGGGCGGGCTGTGGTTCGGCAGCACCGACAGCGGCCTGTGGTACCTGCCGGCGGGCTGGTCGCGGTTCTCTGTGCTCAGTCGGCTCGACGGCGTCCCCGACTCGCTGGCCAACGCCTACGTGCGCGGCATCTCGCCCTCGGCCAGCGCCGACATGTGGCTGGTTGGCAGCGGCGGCGTGCTCGACCTGCTCGATCCCGAGACCGGCGAGGTGCGGCATGTCGTGCGCGATATCGGCCAGGGCTACATGCCGCTGGACGTGCACGAGGACCACGACGGCCGCGTCTGGGTGAGCTACTACGACGGCCTCGCGCGCTACGACCCCGCAACCGGTGAGCTCGCGCGCTGGCACGTCGGCGACGCCACCGACCCCGCACTGTCCAACGAGCGCACCTGGTTCACCGGGACCCGCGACGGCCTGCTCTGGCTCGGCTCGGAGAAGGACGGCGTGCAGGTGCGCGACGGCGACGGCCGCGTGCTCGACACCCTCCGCCCGGGCGACGGCCGCGGCCTGCAGGCCGGCGCGATGCTGCACCAGATGGGCCTGGCGCCAGACGGCGCGGTGTGGCTCGCCGGCACCCAGGGCCTGCTGACGTGGAACGACGGCGCGCGCCGGTTCGAACCGGTGGCCGGCGCGCCGGCGCGCGAAGTCACCAACTTCACCGTCGACGGCGACACCGTCTGGCTCACCGGCTTCGGCCTGCTCGAGCAGTACCACTGGGACGGCGCCGCGCTCGTGCGGGTGGCCGGCTTCGACCAGCAGCAGGGCCTGCCGCGGCTCAACTTCACCGGCCTCACCGTCGACCGCGACGGCGTGCTCTGGCTCACCAGCATGCGCGGCCTGATCCGCTTCGACCCGCAGCGCCGCAACACGCGCATCTACGGCGTGCGCGACGGCCTGCCGAGCCAGGAGTTCGGCGAGCGTCCGGTGCAGCGCCCGCAGGACGGCCGCATCCTCGCCGCCACGCCCGAGGGCCTGGTGCTGTTCGATCCCACCGTCGTGCGCCCGGCCGACGCCACGCCCAAGCTGGTGGTGCAGTCGGTGAGCGTGCAGCGCGACGGCAAGCGCGTCGAACTGCCGATGCAGGGCTTCGACGTGCGCGCCGACGACCGCGACCTGCGCATCGACGCGCGCCTGCTGTCGTTCAGCAACGCGCGCTCGCACCGTTTCGCTTTCCGGCTCGAGCCCTTCGACACGCAGTGGGTGGAGACCGGCGCCGCCGGCGAGCGCGTGTTCTCGCGGCTGGAGCCGGGCCGCTACGTGCTGCGCGTCAAGGCCGCCACCTCCGACAACCTGTGGGCGCCGGAGCAGGCGATCCGCTTCCGCGTGCAGCCGCCGTGGTGGCGCACGTGGTGGGCGCGCGCGCTGTTCGCGCTGTTCGCGCTGGGGCTGCTGTGGAAGGCGTTCGCCGACTACCGCCGCCGCCTGCGCCGCCGCCACGCCTGGCAGATGGAGGTGCACCAGCGCGAGGTCGCCGAGCAGGCCTCGCAGGCCAAGAGCCGCTTCCTCGCCACACTCGGCCATGAGGTGCGCACGCCGATGACCGGCGTGCTGGGCATGAGCGAGCTGCTGCTGGGCACCGACCTCGACGCGCGCCAGCGCGGCTACACCGAATCGATCCGCAAGGCCGGCGACCACCTGATGCGGCTGGTCAACGACGCGCTCGACCTCGCCCGCATCGAGGCCGGCAAGCTCGCGCTCGAGGCGCGCGCGTTCGACCTGCACGCGCTGGTGGGCGAGGTCGCCGCGCTGATGGCGCCGGTCGCGCGCCAGCGCGGGCTGGGCTTCGAGCAGTCGATCGCCGCCGGCACGCCGCGCTGGCTCACCGGCGACGCCGTGCGCCTGCGCCAGATCCTGCTCAACCTGCTCGGCAACGCGATCAAGTTCACCGACAGCGGCGAGGTCGCGCTGCGCGTCGCGCACGGCGGCGACGGCCTGCGCGTGGTGGTGAGCGACACCGGGCCCGGGCTCAACGACGAGCAGCGGCAGCGCCTGTTCCGCCGCTTCGAGCAGGCCGAGGGCGCGCGCACCGCCGCGCGCTACGGCGGCAGCGGCCTGGGGCTGGCGATCTGTCAGGAGCTCGCCGACGCGATGGGCGGCCACATCGAGGTCGACAGCGCGCCGGGGCAGGGCACGCACTTCACCGTCGCGCTGCCGCTGCCCGTCGCGCAGGCGCCGGCCCGCGGTGCGCGCGCGCATGCCGCCCCAGGCGACGGCGCGCCATGCGGGCCGCTGCGGCTGCTGCTGGTGGAGGACGATCCCACCGTCGCCGAAGTGGTGACCGGCCTGCTGCGCGCGCAGGGCCACGACGTCGTCCACGTCCCGCACGGCCTGGCCGCGCTCGCCGAAGCCAGCGGCGCACGCTTCGACCTCGCCCTGCTCGACCTCGACCTGCCCGGCATCGACGGCCTCGCGCTCGCCCGCCAGTTGCGCGCCGGCGGCTTCACCGCCCCGCTGCTCGCCGTCACCGCCCGAGCCGATCCCGACGCCGAACCCCAGGCTCGCGCCGCCGGCTTCGACGGCTTCCTGCGCAAGCCGCTGACCGGCGACCTCCTGGCCGAAGCGATCGACACGCTGCTGCCGGCCCTATCCCGCTCCGATCCCGAGCCCACGTCGCCCTGGCCACCCGCATCGCCCGGATACCTCGGATAGCTCGAGTACTCGTGGGAGCGGCTTCAGCCGCGAGCTCTGCTCCTGCCTCTGCCTTCGCAGCAGAGGCGGCAAGGGCTCGCGGCTGAAGCCGCTCCCACACAAAAGCCGATGGCAGCGCTCCCTCCCCTGCGAAGGCAGGGAGGGTTGGGGCGGGGCGTGGGGTCTCAGCAGAGGTTTCCGGAAGCTCGCGTCGGCGCCCATAGCCCCCCTCCCGGCCTCCCCTGCCTTTGCAGGGGGAGGAGCCACTGCCTCCCAGGCTCCCCTGCCTCCCAGGCTCCCCCCTGCCTCCGCAGGGGCCGCCGTCTTCGCAGCGGGAGGAGCAAGCGCAGCGCGTGACCACCGTTCCATCCCGCACTTCCACCCCTAGGAAAACTTCCCGCCCGGCCCCGCGCGACGCCGCGGCGCCCCTAACATGCGCGCCGCACACCCCACGCACGGACACCATGGACGCGAGCACCCCGCTGCACCCCGAACCCTTCGCCGGGTGGATCCGCATCGTCCTGTCCAATCGCCGCGCGAAGTGGTCGCTCAACATCGCCTTCATCGTCCTGGCCGCCATCGCGGCCTGGAGCCTGGGCGACCTCTACGACGGCTGGCATCCCCGCGCCACCCAGGCCGAGCAGCGCTTCGCCGACCGCCGCGCCCACCAGCGCGAGGCCTTCCGCGAGGTCCAGTCGCAGCTGCAGGCCGTGCGCGGCACCGTCCCGCCCGCCGGCCGCGAGGAATTGCTCGGCCTGCAGGCGTCGATCCACGCGCTGGAACGGCACAGCAGCGGCCTGGTCCAGCAACTCGCCCTGGCCAAGCGCGAGAACGACGCGCTGCGCCGCCAGCTCGAGCGCGCCGAAGGCCCGGCCGGCGGCTACGACTTCATCGTCCCCGAGGCCGGCAGCATGCGCATCGACGCCACCACCGTGCTCGGCGTGGCCGGCGTCGGCAACGGCGGCGCGCGTGTCAACCTCACCAGCGCCGGCAACGGCGACGTGCGCGACCGCTTCCTCGCCAGCGGCCAGTCGCTGCGCTACCGCGCCGCCGACGGCCACGCCTGCAAGGTCGCGCTGCTCGGCACCGGCCCGGCGCCGGGCGGCGCCGCGGCGTTCGCGCTCGGCTGCGAGTGAGCCGGGGGCGCGCGGCGCGGCCGGGATGACCGCCTGCGCCACATTCCGGGCGCGCTTCTAGGAAAACTTCTTACCCGGTCACAACCCCCGGGTTTCCCGGACCTAACATGCGGGCGGGGACACGGAAGGGGACGAGCATGGACACCAGCGCCGGACTCCAGGGCGAGCCACGGGCCGTCGGCCGCATCCGCGCCGGCGTCGCCAACCTGCGCCGGAACTGGTACCTCAACCTGCTGTTCGTCGCCGTCGGCGTGCTCGGCGGCAAGGTGGTCGGCGACGCCTACGACCACCTCAAGCCCTGGGCCGCGCGCACCGACGCCTACATCGCCGACCTGCAGGCCTCGCAGCAGGCCGGGTTCCGCGCCATCCAGGACAACCTGCAGGCGCTGCGCGGCAGCCTGCCCTCCGAAGGCCGCGACGACTTCCGCCGCCTGCAGGCCTCGATCAACGCGCTCGAAAGCCAGGGCGGCGGCCTCGTGCAGCAGCTCGCGCTGGCCAAGCAGCAGAACGACGACCTGCGCACGCAGCTCGCCGCCAAGGGCGGCCCCACCGGCGGCTACGACTTCACCGTGTCCGAGGACGGCAGCATGCGGCTGGACGCCCGCACCGTGCTCGGCGTCACCAGCGCCGGCAGCAACGGCGTGCGCGTGAACCTCACCACCGCCGGCGACGACGGCGTGCGCGGCAAGTACCTCTCCAGCGGCGAATCGATCGCCTACCGCGCCGCCGACGGCCGCGCCTGCAAGGTCACCCTGCTGGGCGCCCGCGAAGCGCAGACCGGCGCTGCCGCTTTCGCGCTGGGCTGCCAGTAGCGCGCGCCGGCTTTAGTCCCGGCAAAGAAACGGCTCGTAGGTCGGGCCTACGCGCCCGACGCCCGCGAACGGCAAACGTCGGGGCGGTAGCCCCGACCTACGTCCCGACAATCAAATGGCCGTAGGTCGGGCTTACGCGCCCGACGCCCGCGAAACGAAAAGGCCGCCGGTCGGCCTACACGCCAATCGCCACCGCGCCCGCGACCGCGCCCACCGGCATCGCAACCGCCTGCGGCCGCGCGTCGGGCGCCGGCGCGGGCCAGTCGAGGTCGAGCGCGCGGATGCGGGTGGTCATGAAGTCGATGAACACGCGCACCCGCTTGGGCAGCTGCTGCCGGCTCAGGTAGCACAGGTAGTGGCCGTGGTCGTCGGGCGCGACGTGCGCCAGGCATTCCACCAGCGTGCCGTCACGCAGCGCCTCGCAGGCCTGGTACGCGGGCAGCTGCGCGAGGCCCTGGCCGTCGAGCGCGGCGCGGATCGCCAGCGACGGGTCGTTGACGACGATGTCCGCCTCCGGCGTGATGCTGCACGGCCGCCCGTCGACCTTGAAGTCCCAGCCTTGCAGGCGCCCGTTGGCCAGGCGCTGGTTGATGCAGGCGTGCGCCGCCAACTCTTCGACCGACTGCGGCAGGCCGTGCCGAGCGGCGTACCCGGGCGATGCGCACACGTGCATCCGCATCGGGATCAGCTGCTTGGCGATGACCTGGCTGTCCTCCAGGCGCCCGTCGCGGAAGGCGACGTCCACGCCGTCGGTCGCCATGTCCGCCGGGCGCTCCTCGAGCATGAGTTCCAGCGCCACCGCCGGGTAGCGCGCGCGGAAATCCGCCATCAGCGGCGCCACCACCTTGCGGCCGAACCCGTGCGGCGCGCTGATCCGCAGCCGCCCCTGCGGCGGGCCTTCGCGCAGGTCGCGCATCTCTTCCAGCGCCTGCAGGATGCGTTCGATCCCGGGGCGGCAGTTCTCGTAGAACAGCTCGCCCTCGCGCGTGATCGAGGTCGCGCGCGTGGTGCGCCGGAACAACCGCGCGCCGAGCTGGCCCTCGAGCTTGCGCACGCTGCGGCTGACCGCGGAACGGCCGATGCCGAGGCGGTCGGCGGCGCGCGAGAAGCTGCCCTCGTTGGCCACGGTGATGAAGGCGATCACGCCCGCGTAGCTGGCCGACAGGCTGGAGGCGAGCAGGTCCTGGTGGGCGGACGGATCCCGGGACAAGGCGATGATCGACATGGTGTCCTCGCTTCGTCGTTGCGACCCGGCACAGGCTGACAGCGATGCCGCGCGGACGGCATCCCGGGACGGGTCAGTCGTCGCCCCCCCGATCCGGGGTGGCCTGGAGGTGGATCACGCGGCGCCCGTGGAGCCGGGCGTCGACCGAGAACGCGCCGGGCCCGGCCAGCACGATCATTGCGCAGCCGCCGAGGGCGCCCGCGAGCAGCAGCGCCTGCACCAGCGTGCCCGGCATCGCCAGCGCGACCGCCGTCGACACGCCGAGCACCAGCGCGACCGGCCGCGCCGCCAGCCCGATCGCCAGCAGCAGCGCCACCAGGCCCGCCACTACGTGCAGCACGCGCGCATCGATCGCACCCGACGCCAGCACCATCGCCACGCCGAAGGCGACGAACCCAAGGCAGCAGCGCAGGCTCAGCAGCGCGAAACCGGGAGCGCCGTCCGGATAGCGGCATACGTAACTCGTCATGCGACGACGATATCGCCGCGTCACGCCGGCGCGAGGCCCGGTCGGGTGACCGTGCGGCCCCCCGATCGAGGGTAGGATGGCCGCGCTCGACAGGCGAGCCTCGGGGATCGACCGGGCAACGCCGGAAGGGGTGACAGCAACGATGCGGGTACTCAAGGCCTTCCTGCTCGCAGCGCTGGCGCTCGTGCCCCTGGCGACGCCGGCGGCGGAGCCGCGCCGGCTCGCGCACTACGCGCACCAGCGCTGGATCGAAGGCAGCGAAGCGCCGGTGCCGGTGCTGGCGATGGCGCAGGGGCGCGACGGCTTCCTCTGGCTGGCGACGGGAGACGGGCTTTTCCGCTTCGACGGCGTGCGCTTCGAGGCGATCGCGCTCGACGGCGACGCGCGCGGCAACGACCTTCCGAGCACGGTGCTGGCCACGCGTAGCGGCGACGTCTGGACCAACTTCGAGACCTCGCGCCGCTTCGCCGTCTACCGCCACGGCGCGCTGCGCCTGCTCGACGCGCCGCCCGCGCCGAGCAGGATCGTCGAGATGGCCGAAGGCGCGGACGGCGCGATCTGGGCGCTGACCGCGAACTTCAACGCGACCGCGCTGCGCTTCCACGACGGGCGCTGGACGACCTTCGACGCCGCCGACGGCCTGCCGCAAAGCAACGCCGCGAACCTGCTCGTCGCCGCCGACGGCGCGGTGTGGATCGCGTGCAGCACCGGCATCGCGCGCCTGGCGCCGGGCGCGTCGCGCTTCGCGCTGTATCGCGCGACGCCGCCCGGGCGGCTGTCGCAGGATCCGGCCGGGCGGATCTGGTTCTCCGGAAGCGACGGCAGCTATCCCGTCACCGGCCCCGGCGGGCGCGGCCCGGCGCCCGCGCTGCGCGCGCCGTATCGCAGCGGCGAGGGGCAGCTGCAGGGCGCGCCGCTGTTCGATCATGAGGGCAACCTCTGGTTCGCCACGCGCTACGACGGCGTGCGACGCCTTGCCGCGCCCACCGCGTCGCTCGCCGCCGGCGGCGACGACACCGCCGAACCCGAATCCTTCGGCAGCCGCGACGGCCTGTCGTCGGACGTGACCAACCAGGTGCTCGAAGACCGCGAGGGCAACCTCTGGGTCGGCACCGAAGGCGGGCTGGACAAGTTCCGGCCCGCCACGCTGATCGCCGATCCCGCGCTCGGCTCCCCGGCGACCTTCGGCGACAAGCTGCTGGCGGCTTCCGACGGCAGCGTCTGGATCGGCCAGGCGCGCACGCTATATCGCGCCCGGCCCGGCCAGCCGCCGGAGCCGGTGCTGCGCGACATCGAGGAGCCGCAGAGCCTGTGCGAGGCGCCCGACGGCGCGATCTGGGTTGGCTTCGCCACCCACGTCGCGGTGTGGGCCGACGGCCGCATCCGCGACACCATCGAGCGCCCCGACCGCGGCGCCAGCCACAACCTCATCTACGACTGCGCGTTCGACGCCGACGGCCACTACTGGATCTCCGCGGCCGGCGGCGGCGTGCACCGCTACGGCGACGGGCGCTGGCAGGCGATGCTGCCGGCCGGCGACCGCCCCGACTTCTACCCGACCTCGATGGTGCGCACGCCGCGCGGCGGCGTGGCGGTGCAGGCCGGCGACAAGCTGGTCTGGTTCGAGCGTTCCGGCCGCTCCACCACGCCGCTGGATTTCGGCGGCAGCGGGATCAAGGTGCTCACCCTGCACACCGACGGCGACGACGTCTTCGCCGCCGGCGCGTTCGGGCTGTCGCGCCTGCGCGACGGTCGCGTGGAGACGATTCCCGCCGCCGAGGTCGGCCCGGGCAGCCGCATCAACGGCATGGTGCGCACACCCGCAGGCGACACTTGGCTGGCCTATCCGAAGGCGCTGATGCGGTTCGGGCCGAAGGCCTTCGAGCGCGCGTTCCACGACCGCAAGCTGCCGGCGCCCGCGCTCTCGCTCGGGCTGGGCGACGGCCTGAAGAGCCGGCCGCATTCGCATTCGCAGCAGTCGATGGTGCGCGGCGGCGACGGCCGGCTGTGGATCGCCACCGAGACCGGCACGCTGTGGATGGATCCGGCGCGCATCGTCCGCAACGGCGTGCCGCCGATCGTCGCGATCCGCTCGATCACCGCCGACGGCCGCGTGCGTCGCGATCCCGGCGCGCTGCAGCTGCCGGCGGCGACCGCCAACGTCGAGATCGATTTCGCGGTGCTCAGCTTCGCCGACCCCGGCCGCGTGCGGGCGCGCTACCGGCTCGAAGGCTTCGACCGCGGCTGGGTCGATCCCGGCGCGCGGCGCGAGGCGTTCTACACCAACCTGCCGCCGGGCACGTACCGCTTCCGCGTGGCCGGCGCCAACAACGACGGCGTGTGGGACGAGGCCGGCGCGACGCTCGCGTTCACCATCCCGCCCACCTTCGTGCAGTCGACGTGGTTCGTGCTGCTGTGCTGCGCGCTCGGGCTCGCCCTGCTGTGGGTCGTGTACCGGCTGCGCGTGGCGCGCCTCGCGCGGCGCATCCGCAACCGGCTGGACGAGCGCGTCAAGGAGCGCGAGCGCATCGCGCGCGAGTTGCACGACACCCTGCTGCAGGGCGTGCAGGGCCTGGTGCTGCGCTTCCAGGCGGTGGCCGAGCGCATCCCGGGCGGCGATAAATCGCGCGAGCAGCTCGAAGCCGCGCTGGCCGCGGCCGACGACGTCATGGTGGACGCGCGCAACCGCGTGCGCGACCTGCGCGGCGAGGGCGCCGACGACCTGTCCGCGAGCATCGAAGGGCTCGTGGCCGCGGCGCCGTTCGACCCGCCGATCCCGGTGCGCATCGTCGTCGAGGGCAAGCCGCGGCGGCTGCATCCGCTGGTCGCCGCGGAAGTCACGCGGATCGTGCGCGAGGCGCTGTTCAACATCGCCCACCATGCGCGCGCGACGTCGGCCGAGGTGGCCATCGGTTTCGAGGCGCGCCACCTGGCCATCCGCATCCGCGACGACGGCGTCGGCATCCCCGAAGACGTGCTCGCGCGCGGCCACAAGGATGGCCACTACGGCATGGTCGGCATGCGCGAGCGCGCCGAGAAGATCGGCGGCGCCATCACCATCACCAGCATGCCCAGCGGCGGCACCGAAGTTACACTGGCCCTGCCGACCCGGCTGGCGTTCGCCCGGCGCGGGCCGCGCCGCCCGGCCTGGTGGCCGCGTTTCCTGCGAGGAGGATCGAGCGATGGGTGAGCGGAAGATCCGCGTCCTCATCGTCGACGACCATCCCGTGCTGCGGGACGGCGTCGCCGCGATCCTGGGCAACCAGTCCGACATGGAGGCCGTGGGCGAAGCGCGCGACGGCGCCGAAGCGGTGGAGCGCTTCCGCGCGCTGCGCCCCGACGTGACACTGATGGACCTGCAGATGCCCGGCATGAACGGCGTCGACGCCATCATCGCGATCCGCGCCGAACACCCCAACGCCCGCATCATCGTGCTCACCACCTACGCCGGCGACGCCCAGGCCGTGCGCGCGCTGAAGGCCGGCGCCGCCGGCTACCTGCTCAAGAGCAGCCTGCGCACCGAACTGATCGACGCCATCCGCGACGTCCACCGCGGCCAGCGCCACGTGCACCGCGACGTCGCCGACGAGATCGCCCTGCACGTGGTGGACGAGACCCTGACCCCGCGCGAAGTCGCGATCCTCCAGCTGGTCTCGGTCGGCAAGGCCAACAAGCAGGTCGCCGCGGAGCTCGGCCTGTCCGAGGAGACCGTCAAGGGCCACCTCAAGAGCATCTTCGCCAAGCTCGACGTCGCCGACCGCACGCACGCCGTCACGGTGGCGGCCCGCCGCGGGATCATCGAACTTTAGCGGGCGCCAGCAGCGCCTCCGCCGTAGGTCGGGCATGCGCCCGACGCTCCCGTATGTCGGGTCTGCGCCCCCGACGTCCGTGTCGGGCCTACCCCGCCCGACGCCCCCTGTAGGAGCGCTCCTTGCGCGCGACCGCCTTTCCCGCGCCCCTCACCAACCGCCAACCCCGCCGAAAAAGCGGACACCCACAAAGCAACAACCGCCCCTCGAAGCGGCAACCTCGCCCCAAAAAGCGGCATCACCCCCATTCCAACCCGCAAGCTCGCCGCTCCAAGCGCCAACGCTGGCGAAAAAAGCGGCACCGCCGCCCCTGAAAGCCCCAACGCCGCCGCGCAAAGCCGCACCACCGCCGCCGAAAGCGCCAACCTCGCCGCTCCCGGCCGCAACCGCCCCGTCCAGAGCGCCAACACCGCCCCAAATTGGGGCGCCGCTGCCACTCCAAGCGCCACGCTCGCCGCTTTTCCGCGCGGGGGTAGGCAAAAAAAGCGGCATCGCTATCGCTCCCAAGGCATGCGTCGCCGCCCGCCACGCCTCGCGCGCCGCTTTTTTCGCCATTGCTGCCGAAAAATCGCCTTACCCCTGCGTCTGCCGGGACCGCGCAAGGCGCTTTTTTCGCCACCCGCGCCGCTGGAACCGCCGGCATCGCCCCAAATTGGGGCAAGACAACCGCGCAAAGCGCCGCCGCTGCGACGCGGAGCGCCTCCGGCAGCCCTTCTCCCTCCCCCGCTCCGCGGGGGAGGGCGGGGAAGGAGGAGCCCGTCGCGGCGCCCAGCCCACGACTGGACGGCCACGGGCATCCATCGCGCATCGTCTAGGAAAACTTCTCCCCGGATCGCCTCCTCGGCACCCCCACCGCTACCATCCATGCCGGCCGTACCGGGATCCAGCCGCGCCCAAGCTGCAGCCGTGGCGATCAGATCGGGATTGCACAGTCGCTAAACTCTCGACCGCACGTTCACCGCTCCGGCCGACTGGCCCTGGCGGACGACCATGAGGGCTTCATGCACGTCAGGGAAAGCACCATCGAACAGGAGCTGATCGAAAAGCTCGGCGAACTCAAGTACGCGCTGCGGCCGGATATCCGTGATCGCGCGGCGCTGGAGCGCAACTTCCGCCAAAAATTCAATGAGCTAAACAGGGTCACCCTGACCGATAGCGAATTCCAGCGCCTTCTGGAGGAGATCGTCACTTCCGACGTTTTCGCAGCGGCCCATACTCTGCGCCACCGCAACGCCTTCACCCGCGACGACGGCACGCCGCTGAACTACACGCTGGTGAACATCAAGGACTGGTGCAAGAACACCTTCGAGGTTGCCAGCCAGCTGCGCATCAACAGCGATTACAGCCACCATCGCTACGACGTGATCCTGTTGATCAACGGCGTGCCTGCCGTGCAGATCGAACTGAAGACGCTGGGCATCAACCCGCGCCGGGCCATCGAGCAGATCGTTGAATACAAGAACGACGCAGGCAACGGCTATGCGCGCACGCTGCTGTGCTTCATCCAGCTGTTCATCGTCAGCAATCGCGACGCTACCTACTACTTCGCCAACAACAACACGCGCCATTTCGCCTTCAACGCCGACGAGCGCTTCCTGCCGATCTACCAGTACGCCGCGCTGGACAACAACAAGATCAGTGGCCTCGATGCGTTTGCCGACGCCTTCCTGCCCAAGTGCACCTTGGGGCAGATGATCAGCCGTTATATGGTGCTGGTGGCGAGCGAGCAGAAGCTGATGATGATGCGGCCGTACCAGATCTACGCGGTCAAGAACATCGTCGAGTGCATCGACAAGAACTTGGGCAACGGCTACATCTGGCACACCACCGGCAGCGGCAAGACGCTCACCAGCTTCAAGGCATCCACCCTGCTAAAGGCCAATCCGGCCATCGAGAAGTGCCTGTTCGTGGTGGATCGCAAGGATCTGGATCGCCAGACCCGCGAGGAGTTCAACCGCTTCCAGGAAGGCTGCGTCGAGGAAAACACCAACACCGAAACGCTGGTGCGCCGCCTGTTGTCCGACGATACCGCTGACAAGGTCATCGTCACCACCATCCAGAAGCTGGGCCGCGCGCTGGACCCGGCCCGCGCCGACTATCGGCAGCGGCTGGAACCGCTGCGCGAGGCGCGCATCGTCTTCATCTTCGACGAATGCCACCGTTCGCAGTTCGGCGAGAACCACCAGGCCATCAAGGCGTTCTTCCCCAAAGCCCAGCTGTTCGGCTTCACCGGCACGCCGATCTTCGGGGACAACGCCAGCTACAAGCGCATTGAAGGCGACGAGCAGACGCTAAAGACCACCGAAGACCTGTTCCAGCAGTCACTGCACGAATACACCATCACCCACGCCATCGAAGACCGGAACGTCCTGCGTTTCCACGTCGAGTACTACAAGCCCGATGGGAAGAATCCGCCCAAGCCCGGCGAGACGCTGGCCAAGCGCGCCGTGGTGGATGCCATCCTGGGCAAACACGACGCCGCCACCGGCGGGCGGCGTTTCAACGCCATGCTCGCCACCGCGTCCATCAACGACGCCATCGAATACTTCGATCTGTTCAAGGCCGCGCAAGCCGAGAAGCAGAAAGCCGATCCCGATTACGTGCCGCTCAACATCGCCGCTGTGTTCTCGCCGCCCGGCGACCTCAGCGCCGACGTGCGCCAGTTGCAGGAAGACCTGCCGCAGGAACAGGCGGACAACAAGAAGGACCCGGAAGCCAAGAAAGCTGCGCTGAAAGCCATTATCGGCGACTACAACAGGCGCTTTGGCACCAGCCACCGCATCGAAGAGTTCGACGCCTACTACCAGGACGTGCAGAAGCGCATCAAGGACCAGCAGTACCCGAATGCCGACCTGCCGCACAAAGGCCGCGAGAAGCTGGACATCGTGATCGTGGTGGACATGCTGCTCACCGGCTTCGACAGCAAGTATCTCAACACCCTGTACGTGGACAAGAACCTCAAGTACCACGGCCTGATCCAGGCGTTCAGCCGCACCAATCGCGTGCTCAACGACACCAAGCCCTACGGCAATATCCTCGACTTCCGCGGCCAGCAATCGGCCGTGGATGCCGCCATTGCGCTGTTCTCCGGCGCCAAGACCGACAAGGCGCGCGAGATCTGGCTGGTGGATGCCGCGCCGGTGGTCATCGACAAGTTGAAGGAGGCGCGCGCCAATCTCGACACCTTCCTCGCCTCGCAGGGGCTGGACGGGAAAGCGGAGGACATCGCCAACCTCAAGGGCGCCGCGGCCAAGGTCGCCTTCGTCAAGCACTTCAAGGACGTGCAGAAGCTGCAGACCCAGCTGGACCAGTACACCGACCTGACCGCCGAGCAGCAGGCGCAGATTGAGACGATCCTGCCGAAGGACGAGTTGCGCAGCTTCCGTGGCCAGTACCTGCAGAAGGCCGAGGAGCTGCGCGCCGACCAGAAGAAGCCCGATGAGCTGGACGACACCACGCGCAACGAGGTCGAGCAGCTCGATTTCGAGTTTGTGCTATTCGCTTCCAGCACGATTGATTACGACTACATCATGAAGCTGATCGCCGACTACTCGGGGAACGCGCCGGGCAAGGCCAGTATGAGTCGAGAGCAGCTGATCGGCCTGATCGCCTCCGATGCCAAGTTCATGGGCGAGCGCGAGGACATCAGCGAGTACGTGCGCGGGCTGAAGGCGGGCGAGGGCCTGAGCGAGGACGCCATCCGCGCCGGCTACGAGGCGTTCAAGGCCGCAAAGACCGCGCAGGAAATGGCCGCGCTCTCCGCCAAACACGGCCTGCCGGTTGCCGACGTGCAAGCCTTCGTCGACGCCATCCTTGCCCGTCGCATCTTCGATGGTGAACAACTCACCGAGCTGCTGGCCCCGCTGGACCTGGGCTGGAAGGCACGCACGCAGGCCGAACTGGCGCTGATGCGCGATCTGCTGCCATTGCTGCACAAGCGTGCCGGTGGGCGCGAGATCGCCGGGCTGAAGGCATACGAGGAATGAGCATGGCGAAGCAGGGAGCGAAGACGGCGGTGCCGAGGCTGCGGTTTCCGAAGTTTGAGGGAAGGCCGCGGTGGCCGCTTCTCAAACTCGGAGCGCGCGGGAAGTTCGTAGGAGGCGGAACTCCGAGCAGGGAGAATGCGGAATTCTGGGCTGGCGCCAATCCGTGGATTTCGAGCTCGGATGTCTCGGACGAAGAGATTCGTTCAGTCAAGCCATCACGATTTATCACTGATGAAGCTGTGGCTCAAAGCGCAACGCAGGCCGTTCCCGCAGGTAGCGTCCTTATCGTCTCGCGTGTCGGTGTTGGAAAGGTTGCTGTCAGCGAAGAACAACTCTATACCAGCCAAGACTTTGCCAACTTTTACCCATCGTCTGATTCGCCAGAATTCATTGCATATCTGCTGAAGTCGCGTAAGTCGTCCTTACTTGCTTTCAATCAGGGAATGGCAATCAAAGGCTTCACGCGTGATGATATAGCGGGGCTAGATGTTCCTATCCCAAGCAAACCAGAACAACAAGAAATCGCTGACTGCCTGATGTCGCTGGACGAAGTGATTGCCGCACAGGGCCGGAAAGTGGAAGCATTGAAGGCCCACAAGCGCGGCCTGATGCAGCAACTCTTCCCCCGCGAAGGCGAAATCCGCCCCCGCCTCCGCTTGCCCGAGTTCCGCGATGCGCCGGAGTGGGCTGAAGCAACTATCGGCAGCCAAAGTCAATCATTTAGCGGTGGCACTCCCAGTACGGACGATAGAAGCTACTACGACGGAGAAATTCCGTTCATTCGATCTGCTGAGATCGGAAGTGCATTCACCGAACTCTCTCTGACTGAACTTGGGCTTCGAAATTCAGCCGCCAAACTTGTGGAGCCAGGTGACGTTCTCGTAGCACTTTACGGGGCGAATAGTGGAGATGTTGCGTTGGCAAAAACTTCTGGGGCGATAAATCAGGCAATTCTTTGCGTCCGACCAGAGGGTAGTAAGGCATATCTTTATCACTTCATCACTGCTCGGAAGGAATGGATTGTTGCGACCTATCTTCAAGGCGGACAAGGTAATCTCTCGGGTGAGATCGTAAAGTCTATAAGAATGCAATTCCCGTCTTTCGAAGAGCAACAGCGCATCGCCGATTGCCTCTCCTCTCTCGACACCCAGATTATCGCCGAATCCGCTCAGCTCGCCGCCCTCAAGACCCACAAGCAGGGCCTGATGCAGAACCTGTTCCCTGTGCAGTCGGAGCAGCAGCGATGATAGCCAAGTTTAGATCTCTCCCGTCCTTGGCGAGAAAGCTGCGCAGGGATCTCAAAGGCGTCACGGCAAGAAAGAGGACCGCGTCACGCAAAGGCACAACTAAAGTCAATGGGAATGACTTTGCGCTGATATTCGCGCACAACGGTGTCGGTAAAACGCGACTGTCGATGGACTTCAAGGATCACGGGAAGCGGGGTGGACGGCGCGACACACTCTACTTCAATGCGTTCACCGAAGATCTCTTCGATTGGGAGAATGACTTCGATGGTGATTTGGAACGAAGGATCAGGTTCAAGTCGAGGTCCAAGTTCTTCGACGGCCTTGATGGCATGGGCATCGAGGATCTCATTCGTCCACATCTTCATAGATATGCGGATTTTAACTTCGCAATAGATTACACCGCGTCGGAGATACGATTCTTTCGTGATGTCTTAGTGGCCGGAAGAAGCGTGCGGAAAGAAGACATCAAGATATCTCGCGGTGAGGAGAATCTCTTCATCTGGTGCTTCTTTCTTGCCATCCTTCAGTTAGCTGCAGAAGCAAAGAAAGGCGATCCATACGATTGGGTTCGATATGTCTATATAGACGACCCCATATCTTCCCTGGATGAGCACAACACGATTGCGCTCGCATCTGACCTCGGGGCCATGCTCAGGTCGGCAACCAGCGACATCAAGGTTGTGGTTTCCACGCATCACGGCCTTTTCTTCAACATCATGTTCAACGAACTGAAAGGTAAAAAGTCGGCGCTCGGTGGGGGCGAATTTAAGCGGAAAGTCTACGTGTTGAGTCGAGCGAACGGTTCTGCGACCTATATTCTTGAAGACGCAGGGGAATCACCGTTCCTGCACCACGTCGCAGCATTGAAGGAACTGCAGTCCGCTGCAAAGGTTGGAGATTTGTCTCACTATCATTGCAATGCTCTGCGAAGCATCCTTGAAAAGACATCGGTGTTCTTTGGGCGAAAGCACTTTTCGACTTGCTTTGATGGTCTTCCAAAGCGCGACATGTATGCGCGGTTCCTGAACATACGAAGCCACGCGAAGTATTCGGTTTATGAGCCAGAGGTTCTTCATCCTGCGGAGAAGAGAATTTTTCGCGAAATCCTTGATGAGTTCGTCCAACGCTATCCGTTTCAGCAGGCGTTGACAGCTACCACTGGCGGTACACCATGACAAAGAACGACCAGAAACAACTTGGCATGACTTTGTGGGCCATCGCCGACCAACTGCGCGGCAGCATGAATGCGGACGACTTCCGCGACTACATGTTGTCGTTCCTGTTCCTGCGCTACCTGTCGGACCACTACGAGGCGGCGGCGAAGAAAGAGCTGGGCGCGGACTACCCGGATCCGAATGCCATCGGCAACGGCGGCACGACACCGCTGTCGGTCTGGTACGCCGCCAACTCGGGTGACGTTGCTGCGTTCGAGCAGCAGATGCGGCGCAAGGCGCATTACGTCATCCAGCCCAAGTACCTGTGGGGCCACATCGTCCATCTGGCGAAGACCCAGCATCACGATCTGCTCGATACCTTGCAGAAGGGCTTCAAGCACATCGAAGAGGATTCGTTCGAGAGCGAGTTCCAGGGACTGTTCTCGGAAATTAACCTGACCTCGGACAAGTTGGGCAGGAAGTACGACGACCGCAACGCTAAGTTGTGCTCGATCATCAGCGAGATCGCTCGCGGCATGGCGCTTTCAACCAGGGCGGATTCGCTGGGTGACGCCTACGAGTACCTGATCGGCCAGTTCGCCGCCGGTTCCGGCAAGAAGGCCGGCGAGTTCTACACGCCGCAGCAGATCTCCAACATCCTGTCGGCCATCGTCACCCTTGACAGCCAGGAGCCGAAGACCGGCCCGCGCGGCAAGCTGGACAGTGTGTTCGATTTCGCCTGCGGCTCGGGCTCGCTGCTGCTCAACATCCGCCATCGGATGAAGGAGAGTGGCGGCAGCATCGGCAAGATCTTCGGGCAGGAATACAACGTCACCACCTACAACCTGGCGCGCATGAACATGCTGCTGCACGGGGTGAAAGACACCGAGTTCGAGATCTATCACGGCGACACGCTGAAGAACGACTGGGACTGGCTGCGCGAAACCAACCCGGCGAAGAAGCCGCAGTTCGATGCAGTGGTCGCCAATCCACCTTTCAGCTACCGCTGGGAGCCGGGCGAAGCGATGGCGCAGGACCCGCGCTTCAAGAACCACGGCGTGGCACCCAAGAGCGCGGCAGATTTCGCCTTCCTGCTGCACGGCCTGCATTACCTGAAGGACGACGGGGTAATGGCGATCATCCTGCCGCACGGCGTGCTGTTCCGCGGCGGCAAGGAGGCGGACATCCGCCGCAAGCTGCTGGAGGACGGCCACATCGATACGGTGATCGGCCTGCCGGCCAACCTGTTCTATTCCACCGGCATTCCGGTCTGCATTCTGGTGCTGAAGAAGTGCAAGAAGCCGGACGATGTGCTGTTCATCAACGCCAGCGGGCCCGAGAACTTTGCCAAGGGCAAGCGGCAGAACCAATTGCGCGACGAGGACATCAAGCGCATCGTCGACACCTACCAACACCGGCCTGAAAAGCCGATCGAACGCTATGCACGCCGCGTTTCAATGCAGGAAATCATCGACAACGACTACAACCTGAATATCTCGCGCTATGTCAGCATCGCTGAAGCAGATGCGGAGATTGATCTAAAGGCAGTTCACGCCGATCTTGAATCGATCGAGTTGCAGATTTGCGAAGCAAAGAAACGCCACAACGCCTTCCTTATCGAATTGGGACTACCACCACTTCCTTGATTGACGAGCAATTGGAGTCAGCATCGCAGAAGGACGTCTTTATGGCCGGAGATAGTCATGCCGTTTGGTAAATCGGTGCGAATTTTTCTTCCCGATGCGACGGTCACGGGGATAAGACATGCCGAAATTCTCAATCGAACCGGGCAGGCGATTGCTTGTCCGCGAAGTCGCCTTGAGGAGCTAAAGCATTGGTCCGAGACTTCCAAACCAGGTGTGTACTTTCTCTTCGAGGCCAGGCTGGGGGATTCCAAGCCGACTGCGTATGTCGGAGAGTCCGAGAACGTAGCGGAGCGGTTGCTGACCCACGACCGGAAGAAGGACTTCTGGAACGATGTGGTCATTTTTTCCAGCAAAGATGACAACCTCAACAAGTCCCATATCAAGTATTTGGAATCAAGGCTTGAATCGTTAGCAAAAGCCGCTGATCGGTACCAGTTGGAGAACGGGAATACGCCGACGCTTTCGAGCCTTTCGCGTGCCGAGCGCGAAGCTATGGAAGAACTCCTTGAAGACATCCGTCTCGTGCTTGGCACGCTGGGCTACCCGGTCTTGGAGCCGCTCATTCAATCGGTCTCTAGTGCGGAAATCAGTGTTGCAGTGCCGAAAGTGGCACCCGTGTCAGCTGACGATCTGACTTTTTCCGTTCACAAGCTGGTTGCTCGTGGTGTCCAGACTGACGAGGGCTTTGTTCTCAAGAAGGGGTCTACGGCTGCGAAGACAAACACCGACAGCCTAACCACCAAGATGGTGAAACTGAAAGAACAGCTGATTGCCGATGGCCGCCTGATTCCGGAAGGAGATCATCTGCGTCTCATTGAAGACGTCCTTATTAGTTCCTCAAGCTACGCTGCAGCAATCGTTGCCGGAACAGCACGTAGCGGTCCGCAAAGCTGGTATTCCTCGGATGGAAAGTCGTTGAAAGAGCTTGAGGATCAACTTGCCGAAGGTGAGGCTTAGCTGCGTTGAGTGAACGGGAGCGCGTCGAAAGCACGAAACCGTGTTCGCTATGATCGAGGTAACTTCGCGCATGCGGAAGCAAGCCACCCTCTACGGCCTCCTCCTCGCCCTCGGCACCCTCGCGCTGGCGTGGTTCGACTACCAACGCATGGCGCGGGTGCATGCGGGGGCGGTCTACGACCTGCTGCTGGCGGCGGGATTCCTGGCGCTGGGGCTGTGGATCGGGGCGCGGGTGCTGGGGCGGCGGGGGGCGACGCCTGCGTTCGACGGCAATCCGCGGGCGCTGGCGGAGTTGGGGATCAGCCCGCGCGAGGTGGCGGTGCTGCGGGAGATCGCGGCGGGGCATTCCAACAAGCAGATCGCGGCGAACCTGCACGTGTCGCCCAACACGGTGAAGACCCACGTGGCGCGGCTGTTCGAGAAGCTGGGGGCGCGGCGGCGGACGGAGGCGCTGCGGAAGGCGCGGGAGCTGGGGCTGGTGCCTTGAGGAACTGGTCAGGGTGCCCGGGGATTTCGGGACCTGTCATCCCGAGCGCAGCGAGGGATCTCGTGGGGGGAATCGAGGCCGGGGCAGATCCCTCGCTGCGCTCGGGATGACAGGTCTTTTTGTTGCGCTTCCGGGCGGATTCGGCCGAATCACCCGTTTTGACGATTGCCGGGCGCCGCGCCGCGGGGCCCAATCCGGCTTCTTTCACTGCACGGGGAGGTGGTTCACATGTGGCGCAACATCCTGAAGTACGGCGTGATCGCTGGCTTGGTGGTGGCGGCCGCCATGTGGGGCACGTTGCTGGCGTTCGGCAAGCAGATGCCGCACGGCTGGCTGGGCATGGCGCTGGGCTACCTGGGCATGCTGGTGGCGTTGAGCGCGGTGTTCGTGGGCATCAAGCACCACCGCGACGTCGACCGCGGCGGGGTGATCCGGTTCTGGCCGGCGTTCGGCCTGGGGCTGGGAATCTCGCTGGTCGCGGCGGTCTTCTACGTGCTGGCCTGGGAGCTGGCGCAGGCGACGGTGGTGGGGGATTTCGCCGGCCACTACGCGGCGGCGGCGATCGCGCAGGCCAAGGCGGGCGGGGCGGACGCGGCCGAGCTGGCCAGGCTCACCGCGCAGATGGAGGCGTTCAAGGTGCAGTACGCCGATCCGCTGTTCCGGCTGCCGATGACGTTCGCCGAGATCTTCCCGGTGGGGGTGCTGGTGTCGCTGCTGTCGGCGGCGGTGCTGCGCAACCCGCGGGTGCTGCCGGCGCGAGGGTGAGGGAGGACTGGCCGGGGATCCGGTCGGCCGTCGCAGGCGGCTTCCAGATTGTCGATTCCGGCCCCGTTGGCGCGTCGCACCAGCATCAACCCCAAAGGAGCATCCCATGGCCCGCATGATCTTCGTCAACCTGCCCGTGTCCGACCTGGCGGCCTCGGTCGCCTTCTACGAGGCCCTGGGCTTCGAGAAGAACCCGCAATTCAGCGACGACACCGCCGCCGCCATGGTCTGGAGCGAGGCGATCAACGTGATGCTACTGACGCAGGAAAAGTGGCGCTCGTTCACCACCCGGCCGATCCCGCCGTCGACCTCCAGCGAGGTGTCGCTCGCGCTGGCGCTCGACAGCCGCGAGGCGGTCGATGTCATGGCCGAGGCGGCCGGCGCGCACGGCGGCACGGTGGACATCAATCCGGTGCAGGACATGGGCTTCATGTACGGGCGCGACGTGACCGACCCGGACGGGCATGTGTGGGGGCCGTTCTGGATGGACATGTCGGCGATGCCGGCGGGGTGAGGGGCGCCGGGAAGGCTTTCCGCTTTTGCTCGTCATTCCCGCGAAGGCGGGGTTTTCAACAGACGAACGTCTGGTCATCCATGGACTTTGCGTTCACGGGTTAACGTCCATGGATCCCCGCCTTCGCGGGGATGACGGCGGTTATTTTCGCGGGAATGACGGCACTTTTTCGGACCGTCCTTAGGTCGGCCGAGCGTCACGCCGCGAGCGCGGCGAGGAGGTCACGGCGCCAGGGGTCGCGTTCGAACTCGCCCAGCAGGTGGCGCGTCACCATGCCCACGCCGTCCATGCCGATGCCGCGCGAGCAGATGCAGTCGTGGGTGGCGCGGATGACCACGGCCACGCCGCGCGGGCGCAGGACGCGGTCGAGGGTGTCGGCGATTTCGGCGGTGAGGCGCTCCTGGATCTGCAGGCGGCGGGCGTAGGCGTCGACCAGGCGCGCGAGCTTGGAGATGCCGACGACGCGTTCGCGCGGCAGGTAGGCGACATGGGCGACGCCGCGGATCGGGGCCATGTGGTGCTCGCAGGTGGAGCGCAGCGGGATGTCGCGCAGCAGCACGATGTCGTCGTAGCCGGCAGGCTCGAACGTGCGGCCGAGGATGCGCGCGGGATCGAGCGCGTAGCCGCCGAACCATTCCTCGTAGGCGCGCACCACGCGCGCGGGCGTGTCGAGCAGGCCTTCGCGTGCCGGGTGGTCGCCGGCCCAGCGGATCAGCGTGCGCACGGCGGCTTCGGCTTCGTGGCGGGTGGGACGGGCGGCGCCGGGCGCGGCGTCGCGCTGCGGTGGCGGGCATTCGAGCAGGGTTTGGGCGTCTTCGAGCATGGCGTGGCCTTGGCGGCGGGATGTCCATGCAGATGCGCCAGCGTGCGCGAGGTTCCCGCCCGGGTGACGCCGGCGGTCGTTCGTCGCGCGTTCGCGCTGCCGTTGCAGGAGCGCACCTGGGCGCGACGCTTCACCGGGAAAGCCTGGTCGCGCCCTGGTGCGCTCCTACAGGGGGGAGGCTGCGCGGGAACCTCTGCGTGCCTCGTGCATCCATCAGGTGCATAGTCGCCCCGTGCTGTAGGAGCGCCCCTTGGGCGCGATGCCGTCCTCGCGAGAGCGATCGCGCCCAAGGGGCGCTCCTACAGGTGGGTTTGCGGGAAAGTCCGGTCGCGCCCTGGTGCGTTCCTACAGGGTGGGTTTTGCGAAGGCATCGCGCCCGAGAGGCGCTCCTACGGAGGATTGGCATGGGACAGAGTGAAGCTCCCACGGGTCCGGACTTCGGCAAGGGCGTGCCGCTGGCGGATGTGCCGCAGGGCGGCGTGCTCGCCGGCCACGTCGATGGCGAGGCGGTGCTGCTGGCGCGGCTGGACGACGGTTTCCACGCGGTCGCAGGCAGCTGCACCCACTACGGCGGGCCGCTGGGCGAGGGGCTGGTGGTCGGCGACCAGGTGCATTGCCCCTGGCACCACGCCTGCTTCAGCCTGCGCACCGGCGAGGCGCTGCGGGCGCCGGCGTTCAAGGCGCTGGCGCGGTGGCGCACGGAGATCGTGGGCGACAGCGTGTTCGTGCGCGAACAGGAGAAGGCGTCGCACGCGCCGCCGCCGCGTCCGCGCGTGGATCCGGGCGCGGTGGTCATCGTCGGCGGCGGCGCGGCGGGGTTCGCGGCGGCGCAGCGGCTGCGCGCGCTCGGCTTCGACGGGCCGCTGTCGATGCTGAGCGCGGACGCGGATCCACCCTGCGACCGCCCCAACCTGTCGAAGGACTACCTGGCCGGCACCGCGCAGGAGGACTGGATCCCGCTGCAGGGGCCGAAGTTCTTCGCTAAGCACGACATCGACCTGCGCCTGGGCTGCGAGGTCGCGGCGATCGACGTCGCCGCGCGTCGCGTGCGGCTGGCCTCGGGCGAGGAACTCGGCTACGGCGCGCTGCTGCTCGCCACCGGTTCCGAGCCGCGCCGCTTGCAGGTGCCGGGGTTCGATCGGCCCAACGTGTTCGCGCTGCGCACGCTGGCCGATGCGCGCGCGATCGTCGCGGTCTGCGCGCAGGCGCGCTCGGTGACGTTCGTCGGCGGCGGCTTCATCGGCATGGAGGCCGCGGGCGCGCTGCGCTCGCGCGGGCTGGCCGTGCACGTGGTCGAGAGCGGCGAGGTGCCGATGGAGCGCGCGCTGGGGCGCGAGCTCGGCGCTTTCGTGGCCGGGCTGCATCGCGACGCGGGCGTGGTGTTCCACCTGCGCGCGGGCGCGAAGGGCTTCGACGGCCACGAGCTGGCGCTGCAGGACGGCACGGCGATCGCGGCCGACGTGGTGGTGGTGGGCGTCGGCGTGACGCCGCGCACGCAGCTCGCCGCCGCGGCCGGGCTGGCGGTGGACGACGGCATCGTGGTGGATGCGCGGCTGCAGGCCGCGGCGCCCGGTGTCTACGCCGCGGGCGACGTGGCGCGCTACCGGCACCGTGGCGAACTGGTGCGGGTCGAGCATTGGGTACACGCGGAGCGGCAGGGACAGGCCGTGGCCGCCAACATGCTCGGCGCCGGGCAGCCCTTCGCCGACGTGCCGTTCTTCTGGACCCACCACCAAGGCGTGGAGCTGCGCTGCAGCGGGCACATGGCGGGGTGGGACAGGATCGACATCGATGGGGCGCTGGCCGCGCGCGATTTCACCGCGCGGTTCTTCCGCGCCGGGCGCCTGGTCGCCGCCGCCTCGGTCGGGCGCGACCGCGAGAACCTGGAGATCGAGGAAACGCTGCGCGGGTGACGGCGGCCTCCTGCATGTGCTCTTGTGGGAGCGGCTTCAGCCGCGAGCTTTTGATGTCGAGGAAGAGCTCGCGGCTGAAGCCGCTCCCACAAGCCGGCGACAGCGGCGCTCGTGGCTGCGCTGGCTTAAGCTGTCCCGCACACCGGCACCGGCCGTCGCCATGACTTCCAGCTTCGTCGCCCTGCTCGACTTCCTCGGCACGTTCGCGTTCGCGATCAGCGGCGGGCTGACGGCGGTGCGGCACCGGCTGGACCTGTTCGGGGTGCTGGTGCTGTCGTTCGCGGCGGCCACCGCGGGCGGCATCACGCGCGACGTGCTGCTGGGCGCGACGCCGCCGGTGTCGCTGGTGGACTGGCGCTACCTGGCGGTGTCGGTGGCGGCGGGGCTGCTCACCTTCTACCGCCACGAGCAGGTGGAGCGGATGCGCAACCCCGTGCAGCTGTTCGACGCGGTGGGGCTGGCGCTGTTCGCGGTGATCGGCGCGGGCAAGGCGCTGGCGTTC
>Ga0268289_100096_pt1 | contig 39772 bp, 48 predicted proteins | sample MetspNORM_FD_191340 | JGI IMG/M metagenome (GOLD analysis project Ga0268289, IMG submission 191340) | Soil microbial communities from San-Diego area, Southern California, United States - Methylocaldum sp. NOR-M | ecosystem: Environmental > Terrestrial > Soil > Desert | place: USA: California... | reverse complement strand
TGCGCTCGGACAAAAAGGCAGGTAACCGGACGCCTTCGGGGGCCCGTAGCTCAGCGGTAGAGCATCTGACTTTTAATCAGAGGGTCGTTGGTTCGATCCCAACCGGGCTCACCACTAAACTCAAGGACTTGGCAAATCTCCCTGAGGGGTTTCGCCATTCCAGTAAGCACATAGTAACGACGTGGGAAGGTCATGATGAAGTGTGCGCTCAAGTCGGTTTTGTGGCGTCATTCGGAATGACAGGAAGCTCTGGACCATAAGAGCCCGGCTGCGCAAGCCCAGCGATGCCGACTTCGACCCTCGATATGAAACGACGCCGATACGGACGTCCGAACGTCTCGATTCGTTTACCTCAGGGCAACATTTGCATGAACCGTGCGAATCCTTCGCCCTGTTTCAGTTGATCGATTTTGCGCCTGCCGGACAAGGATCGGCGTCACGCCTTGCCGGTGCTGGACATTGTCGGCGCACCGACGTTTGCTGACATTCAGGGAGAAGTTAATCGGCTCGCAGCCTGGCGGAAAACAGAGCGCTGCAAGCTTACGGCACTGCCCATAAGGCTCCTGATTTCCCGCCATCCTTCGTCCGGCTAACAGGCGCGCCAGCCCCACACATGCAGCCCTTATGGGCTTAGCAATCTAAATGATGCAAGAAATACCCTTTCAACCCAGAGGCCAAGAAGCTCGGATTCCTTCCTGCGCGGCGGCCAGACGGCAACACGCAAACGTGTGGTCGCCCGGAATATCGCATTGCGATTAACTGAGTAACTTCTGAGCTCACTTGCTTGCCCTTGGAGAAGGGAGCCTGCGCCTGGGAACCGAGACTGGCAATGTACTGACTTGCCGTATCACGGACGTTTCGGCCGGCGGGGCTCTATTGCTCGTTGAAAATACCGAATGGATGCCAAAGACGTTCGTTCTGATCGACGCGTTCGCCAAAACTCGGCGTGAGGCGAGAGTCGCGTGGACATCTGCAAATCGGGTGGGTGTTCGCTTCGTCGGTGGCGGGGATATCAAGCCAATGGACTTCGGACGGCGCAGCTAAAACGTTCGCACCGGGACGGCGCGCGAACATTGACGCCCTTCCTCTCACAAGGTCAACGATCGGCCAGCCGAAACAGTCGACCTAGCGATAATGGGGCTTGGCGGATTGATCGACATCGTCCAACGGTCGGCCTGTGATCCCCCGTCGCTCGACCCACGACCGTATTGTCGTCACGATCTCATCGCGCTCGCATCGACCAGATGCGACCAAACGCAGAATTTCCTGGGCCACGTGCTCGCGTTCGTGCTCGCTGAGGCCGAGGTCGAAATCAGAGATCATCACCTCTCGATAGATGCTCTGCATCAACTCGAGCATTTCTGGATTATAAACAGCCACGCCACTCACCCCTCAACGAAATACTTTCGCAGCGACCAAAGTCTAGCCAAATAAGCGACACGAGTAAATGACGGGCAAACCCCTCGTCGCATAGAAGCTGGATCAGCGCTGAGCCCTTTAGCTTATAACATCCCGTTACCGCCCGTGGCCGTTTAGCCGGCCATTTTCTTTCAGCTCGAGCAATCGCAGTAACTCCGCAATTTTGGAAGGCAAAGCATCTTGCTCGACGGGGAGTTCGACTTTGAGACGATCGCCTATTATTCGCTGCAATCTGATCATTTCATCCTCTTTGCATTCGTCATTATCGGTCAAGCTCGTCTCCGAGGGGCTCTTTTCTTTCTTGTCGAACAAGAGGTTGGGAAGACCGTTCCCCTCATTGGCGAGCACGGATTGCAGCCAAAAGTAAGAACATTCAAATTTTTCAGATGATGAAACAGAGAGGGCGGAGTGCGCGTTACCGCCAACCCTAAAGCTACTGGTGCGGTTGCGTTGCTGGGTACGGGAACAATTCAGCGAAAAGTTGAATAAGGAAACACCGGCTGCGCCCTCATCTTCGATATCAACTAGATAGTCGATGATGTCTTCCCGGAACGCCTCTTCAAGACTCGCAGACAGGGTGACGAACCAATACCATTTCTGCACGTGGTAAGCTGCAGGGCGGCCACTCATTTCTGCAAAGTCTACTCCGTGGGAACGCCGCAGTTGCACGAGTTCTCTAACTAACTCAGCAATATCAAGTCGAAGCGGTCGCGCAAGATCATGGGATTGAACTTCTATCGCCGAAACGTTACCGGACCGATCGAACTCAACTTACCCGTCGAAAAGGCCCACTTTGCTGCCGCCCACGGTGGCTCCGATCTCCTCGAACTTACGCAACATGCAACGCTACTTCTCCTTACGTACCCCCTTGTACGGCTTTTTGGCGGGGGTCTTTTTCTGTTCCATGAACTCGCCGGTCGTCTTATCCCGCTTCGTCCAGGTGTCTTCGCCCTGGCGCAGGGTCTTCAATTGCGAGCGCTTTCGCACTGCACCCTTGCGGGCATTGTCTCCGGTCGGTTTGTTGACAGCCATCGTTGATCATCAGCCGACACCTCAGCAGCCCATCAGCTCTGCCGCTCTTGCCTGAAGGCGCGCGTACTCCGTCGCTATGATTTTCTTCATGTTCCCGGCTCGTCTGGCGTCCGCTTTATTGCCGCTTGATGCCGGGCCCGTGCGGGAACTCGCCCGCATGTTGAAAGGCCATGCCGAGATCGCGCATGTCGATCCAGTCGCCGCATCCGGGGCATTGCATGAAATGATCGGCGTCGCCTTCGGGCGTCCAGTCTTTGGGTTGCCCGATGATTTTCCCGGGCTCTACGGGTGGCAGCGTTGTGCGGCGTTCCTTCATGCGCGTTTCGTCAATAGCTCGAACCGGTTCCTGTTCGCGGCTCGCCACGCACTGGTTTTAATCTTCAGCCAATCGCGCGTTGGGCCGGAATGATAAGGAGACTCACGGCGCTTAGAAATGATCCCCTCGAGGCCCATGCGCTCACACGTCTCCAGCAACTTCACAGGGTCATTGAAGTCCCCCGGAGAACTGCAAGTGCTGGCTATCTCCCAAGGCAACAACATCGGCTAGGATCGCCTTCCGCTGCTCGATCGGCATCGGCATGAATCGCACGCCGTTGAGATACAGCAAGTCGAAGCACCAGAGGCACAGCGGAGCTTTATTCCCAAGTTCCATCAAGGTTCGGAAGCACGGCATGCCGGCTTCATCGCAGGCTACGAGTTCGCAATCGATGACGGCGGATTTTACCGGGACGCTGCTGATAAGGGGTCGCAAAGATCGAAAGCGCTTCGTGTAATCGGCACCGCTTTTCGAATAGAGAGTGCCTTCGCCTTCATCGATGTGCAGCTGGGCGCGCCAGCCATCGAACTTGACCTCATGCAGCCACTCGGCGCCAAGCGGCGGGGTTTGCGCGACCGTCGGGGCCATCGGCTTAATGAATGGAATTCTACGCAGTACACGGTCGATATAGTCTTCTGTGAAATGAGTGCAAGATGAGAGCCTTAGAAAGCACCCCGGTGGTCGCCGAGGTACTTTCAATTAGCGCAGCCGGGGGCGACTGCACTACGATTCCCGGCCAAGAACACGACACCAGTTACGCGGCCGGCATGCAGGACAAACCCCGCACCTGCGAAAAGAGTTTCCGGTTTCACCAAATGAAGCTGTGGAAAAAAGCGCTCCGACCTGCAAGGGAACAGTCTCCGGCGATCAACCGCTATCTGGTGGACGTTTTAAAAGGAACACGGCCTGCCTTAGGCAATCGCGAGGCTAAATATCTTCTGGGACCGACCGCCAATCGACCCTTATTGTTCGCCTACTGTCGCAATGGTCCGAAAGCCACCGACAGTCTGGCGCTTAGGTTCTAGTTTTTCGGGAACAGATCGGTAATCAAGGGGTTGGAGGGTTATCCGTAGGCTGCAAAGACGAGCATCTAACATGACGGACGCCAGGGAATATCTCCACGACCTCATCAAACACTTTAACACTGCGATGCTGACGACGCGCTCCCCCGAAGGCGGAGTACACATCCGCCCTATGCGCGTCGCCAGAATGGAAGCAGATCAGGAACTGCTTTTTGCCACTGGATTAGCGACGCCAAAAGTCGAGGAGATCGCGAAAAACAACCAAGTTGCAATTTCACTTCAGGGAAACTCGGAAGCGGCCGTCCTTTATGGCACAGCACATGTCCTGAAGGATCGCGCGTTGATTGAAGAACTTTGGTCCGAGGCGTGGAGGGTTTGGTTTCCCGGGGGTAAGGACGATCCTAACCTATGCCTTCTCGCCGTGACACCAGTCAGCGCCGAATACTGGGATAGCTCGGGCCTAGAGGGATTCAAGTATCTCTATGAAGGACTCAAAGCCGTCTGGCAAAAGCGCACACCGGAACACGATGAGGCTCAGCATGCGAAAGTTTCGTTGTGATAGTCGAGTAGGCTATAAAGAGAGGAGATAACGTTAGCGGAGCGCATCTCTAGGGCGTTTAACGGGCCAGATCTGACGACGCGGACCAGTCCCTGCAAGGTTAAAGGTCACAAATTAGCAGCTTTATTAGACCAAGTTTTTACGATTTTTCTGGCAACGCACATCTCTCGGCAAAAGATTCCTTCGTGAAGCCAAAAGCGAATTCCTAAAGCATCCAATGTCTTCGACGGCATGTAGCCAGCGGATCCGTGTTATTTCGCGGGACCACGATTTTCGGAGCACACGAATGAGAGCTAAGGGACCGCGAGCTCATAAAGATGCGGATCGCTCGCAACAGCCTCGTCAGAAGTCGACGCCATCAGGAGAGCGCCATAACGCAGCCGTTGAAGACCGTGTGAAAAAGCGGGAAAAACTTTCCGACAAAATTAGCGGAAAGACAAAAAATCTGGACGCTTAATACCGGCGAGCGCTCTTACCTCCGCAGCCGCGGTAGAATGAAACAAAGCGGTGGCGGCAGAGACAGATTAAAATGCACCATTCAAGTACATTACCAGCGGCGCCAAATTTCATGCAAAGCTTCATGACGTCCGACGCCAAGCTATGAACCGTTCAGTATGGACGTAGTCGGGGCAGGGATTTGAGGCGTCGAAGTCATCGAAATCGCTGCATCGTTCATCAAAATCGGTCCATAAATTAACAATAGCACCAAAATCGTACCCATAACAAAAGCAAAGCAAAGTCCGGCGAAATAGGCATTACGCCACTTTCGGACTGCTGCTAGTCGAGCGTGCTCATCGATAAGATCGTCGTGCCTATGGAAGGCCATGAGTTGCTCCAGGCGTGTATGGAGGTAACTGTTGGCCTTCCAACTAAGTTCCTGGACAGTGTTGCAACATGCACGGATATGCGCCGCAGTCTTCATTAATCCAACGGACGTTGGCGAGACGAGGCTCCAAAAATTGCGCCGCCGCGAAATATCAGTTCGTGCGAGAATGGAACAACGCGGCTTCTGATGGGTGCTCGTGTTTTGCGGTAAAGCAGCGCCACGGCTGAAGAAGATTTCTGAGAGCGAACTCGGGGACCTGCCAACACCTAGTGACAACCGTTGCAGGAGAGGGAACAAATGCTGCGTGCCGTTGCCTAAGCGGCCGCAAGGATAAACACATCCATGGCCTGGAACTGGTAAAGGCGCGCAAGCGTCAATCTCTTGCTGATTGGCTGAAGACGTCGCCGAGTACCCGCCGTGGGTCGGGGCCAATCGTTTTGCGAGTGGAGGCGATACGATGCAGGAAGATCCCGACCAACAAATTCCCAGCCATCTGCGACCGGCTCATCCGGGCGGTTGTTCATGCCAGAGAAACGTTGAAAGGCTTCGTTAGCGCATCGTCGGCAAAGCGATGATCCGATGCGGGTGCTACGCCTGCGCAGCCGAAAGAGGTCACGCACGCGATTGACGGCGAGGGGTTTGAAGAGTCCGCCGAGTAGTCCGAGCTCAGAGAAAGGCGTCTGCACAAGCGGATAAAGAGGGCTCCCAAGGAGAAATGACATGTGGCTCGTAAAAGTCTGGTCTCCTGACGATCCTTCGCAAAGCCGTTGTTTTTGCGCGCTGAGCAGTGATGAAGCGAGCGCCGCAATTCTGGTCAGAGAATACGGAGATTTCGACGACGGTCTGATCGTCCAACCATTTGCGCAAATCTTCGATGATGAGGCTATCGTCGAGGCTTATGGGTTGCCACCAGGCGGAGTAATGCCTTGGCCTGCAAATGTGAACAGCGAAAACCCCAGCTAAAGATTCGTCCAAAGCGTTCGTGCCAGACAGATAGGAAAGGCCAGTGGAGAGCGAGTTCGCCACGGGCCTCTCCGCCAGAGAGGAGACCCTAAAAGGGCGCCTTTCCCTGTTCGAACTTTCACAATTGAGCGAGGCAAGGATCGAGCGCTGAACAGCTGCCACGCCATCGATCCTTCCCCGCTCATGAGCGACCTAATCCGGATGGCCCGGCGCTCGCTACTGTAACGCCACGTCTTGAAAAGCAGTTCCTGGAGATTTGCGAAGACATAAGTCAGGCTTTGTCCTCATTGACATTTGACGCCCGGTCCATGCGGTAGCTCGCCCCCATACGAGCCATCCCTAAGTCGCGCATGTCGATCCACTCACCGCATCCGGGGCATTGCATGAAATGATTGACGTCGCTTTCGCGTGTCCTGCCATTTGGGTGGCCAGTGATTTCGCCAGGCTCTACGAAAGCTCATTTAAGCGAAACCCCAAGTCGCTTTCGATGGAACTTATCCGCTAAGAGCCATGTTCGCCGCTGGCGAACTCAGCCACTTTCATGGGAGCCTTCGATGTCCCTCGCTCAAATGATTTCCTTACATCCCGACGTAGCCGGAAATCTTAACGAAGCATTGGCCACTGCCGCGAGACACGCTATGTTTTGTGCGGACATGTGCACATCTTGCGCGGATGCGTGCTCAGCCGAAAAGATGGATATGCGTCAGTGCATTCGCTCATGTTCCGATTGCGCGGACATTTGCGACGCGACCGCCAAGGTTTCGATTCGTCGGACTGGCCAAAACGTGGAGGTATTACGCGCAATCCTGGAAACATGTGTGCGCACTTGCGAACTTTGCGCGGAAGAATGTGAGCGGCACAAGCACGAACATTGTAAGCTTTGCGCGAAGATGTGCCGGGAGTGTGCTGAGGATTGCCAACGGGCGCTGCCGACAGTTCAGTAACTAGCTGGCGCCTTGCGTACGGCCGGAGCATTGCATGAAATGATCAGGTTCGCCTTCGGGCGTCCAGCAGGCGGCCGGCCAGATTTCGCCGGGCGGCATAAAGGTGGGCGACGTTGTTTGCGTCGTGTCCGCTATGTGCTTCTAGTGGGAAGCAACGAATCCCGAATATCGCCAATAGCCATTAAATCCAGTCCCGACTGAATGGTATCAAAGCCCAAATCACAAATCCCGCCACGTCAACTATGAAGACGGGCAACGTCCAGCGCCTTTTGCGACCACCTATAGCAATTGAATCACAGCCTCCATCGATGCACTTAGTCATGTCGTTGCCTAAATTGTTGGTGGCGGGCCAACGCCGCGGAGGGGTCCGCCCAAGTCGGACCTCCCCGCGCGCAGACCACCCATCAGAGGATTGCATTTGGTCTGCGATGCACTGAGACGCATCGCGGCCTCCAAAAATCCAACGGACGTCGGGTATAGGAGGTTCCAAAAATTGACCCGCGCCGAGGATGAAGATGCCGGCGGAAAACAAGCTTGACGGTGAGACCTGAACCACGCTTCGCCTACTCGCGTCAGATGCCAATTACCTTTACGTGTCGCCTAACAAAAAAAGCGGGAGCAATGAAGCTCCCGCGAAGGCTCGTCTTATTGGCTGGTGCCACTCGGATTTGTGCCGCTGGAGTTTGTGCCGCTCGCGCCCGAACTCGTGCCGGAACTTGCTGAGCCTTTAACATTGCCATTGTTACAGCCGGTCATGAACTCCGTTTGAGAGATCGAACCGTCGCTATCGGTATCAACACTCTTGAAATCCGTGACGTACGCCTGAGCCTGGCTTTGGGATAAGGTCGAACCCTTTGTGGGGTTTGCCTGGTTCCATAGTGTTTCACATTCCGCCTGAGAGAGCTTCATATTTGAACCCGAAGGTTCTGCCGCGAGGGTGGGCCCACTTAGCAGAGCGATGCAGGCTAGGGCACTACCGTAGACGGCCGTGGTGCGTAACATGTGTTTCCTCCATTTTTAACACCGATGCTCATCGAACTATTGCTCGGCTCAGGCGTTCCCAAGATGAGAGGCTTTCTTTGACGGGCCCAATTGCGCGACCTGCAGCCGCCGCTGAAGAGGTGTCCACCCTGGAGCGAAACATGCTTGGTAGACAGCCTTTCCGCATCGACAACAACGAACCTCCACGGTTCTGGAACATCAGCGGCTTACTGAGTTTTTATTTAAACTATTTGAGCGGTCCGCCCATCGCGAGCAAAAAGCCTCCTACCCTGGCACGAGCTTGGGAGACGGCGGGCGACGCCTGCACGATCCACGACGCCCTTCAGAAGCATAGGATCGTGGCGCAACTTCTCGCGACGGAGATCGACCGCGTCCAAGCGGCGAACGAACCAATCGCATTTTTGCTCCTGCGATCATTGCGGCAACAGCAAGTCGAATGTGCCAATAACATTTCGATGCTGATGGAAGCGGCCGCCAAAGACGCACATTACCGTTCGAGGCGCTATAACCTGTGCGGCATGGTCATCGCTGCAGCACTTTCTTCACGCCCGCGATGAGGTCGGACATCCGCACTGGCTTCGTGAAGATGCCGTCGTATCGATCAGTTTCGCGTTTGACGTTGCCGGACAGCAGCATGATCCGTATCTCGGGATGCTTGGCGCGCGTTCGCCGCGCAAGCTCAATGCCGTCGATGATACCGGGCATACGGATATCGGTGATGAGGAGATCGACCGGTTTACTTTCCAAGACCTCAATCGCATCGATCGCTTCTTGGGCCTCGTAGACGAAACACCCGGCGTTGCGCAGCTCCTCAGCCACACAGAGACGAACAAGCAATTCGTCTTCTGCGATCAGGATCGAGCGAGGCGTTTCGGCCAACACCGGGAGCGTCGGATGTTACTGGGGCGGCGGAACGGCACGAGCATCAACACACTCCTCCCCATTCCAGTAATGGAAGACGCCACAGTTGGCAGGCCGGAAGCTCCACCCGTAGACGGCCGGTCCCTCCGATCGCACTGTCAAGCGATTGCGCGGGGCCAGACGATAATGGCCGTCGCGGTAGACAGCCGAAGGCGCGTAAGCAGCGTGTTCGTGCACGATCACCTCACCTGCGCCAGCCCCTACTGTCCCGCAACATAGCAACAGCGCACCAATGATGAGGCAAGAAATCTTTCGCATGGATCCTTCCCTTTGATTGAGCGAGTGAAGAGAGAAACCCGCGCCCAACAGAAAGTTCCCTAGAAATAAAGGACAGGAGGTGCGGAAAACGGGCCGCCGATGCTTACGTCCCTGAACGGGAAATGAATATCCGCGTCAAATGTCAGCGCGATGATGAATGTCGGGAACAGAACAAATCACTAGCCGTTCTGCGTCGGCCACGGAGGAAATGGATTCGGCGTAGGAGAAAGAAAATGTTGAAGTATTCTGTAGCAATCGTCGCGCTTCTCGTTGGTGCCCCGATGGCATTCGCGCAGGGCGCTGGAGATATGGGAAAAAGTGGTGGAGGCGCAGGAATGTCGAGTTCCGGCGCCAGTACATCTGGACCTAGTTCCTCCGGTGCAGGTTCGTCCGGTTTGAAATCTGACGGCGCATCGCATGAGCGTTCAGGTGCCTCGTCGGGTGCAAGCGAGGGCGCATCGGGTTCCTCGGCGTCCGACCTGTCGCCTGGTCACCAAAAAGGAAGCGGATCGGCGAGTGACTATTCCCCAGGCCATTCGAAGTCCGGACGTTCGGCGAAGGATGAATCTCCGGGACACCAGAAGCGAGCCTTGGATAAGTCCGATCAGCGATCGGAAAGTCGCACAAAAGATTCCGATCGCAACACCAACAGCGCCGATCGCGGCGAGTACAAGTCCGATCGCAACGCAAAAAATGATCGCGACAGAGAGCACCGGAATGAGGCCCGCACCCATGATCGTAAGGGCGCATCAACCGGTGCGAGCGAAGGTGCCGAAGGACGTTCAGGGCGTGACCACGGTTCCATTACCAGCGTAACGACGGAACAGAAGTCTCGTATTCGCTCCGTCTTTACCCGGCATCACATCGAACCCGCCCGCAATCTGAATGTCTCAGTCAACGTCGGCGTCCGCATTCCGCATTCGGTACATCTCTATCCTGTACCGCAGGATGTCGTTGCGATCGTACCTGCCTATCGTGACTACGAGTACATTGTGTTGGAGGACGAACGCATCGCGATCATCGATCCGGACACCTATGAGGTGGTCGACATCATCGTTCTGACCTAATTGCGCGGCTTCGCAACAGAACAGCCCTGGTCGTGAGGCCAGGGCTTTTTATCCCGGTCGGCTTTGGCCGGGCATCAGCAACTTTGAAACTGGAGGTCCCACCGTGAAGACTTTTTCCAAGCTGGCAATTCTCTCGGCTGCGTCACTCGGCTTACTGGCCGGAACAGCATCGGCGGAGATCGTCTGCAATGACGTTGGCGATTGCTGGCACGTCAAGGAGCGCATTGAGTATCCCGCAGACGTCAAAGTGCATGTCTACTCGGATGATTGGAAGTGGAAGGACCACGAACACTACCGCTGGCGCGAGCATGCCGGCCGAGGCTACTGGCGCGAAGGGGTGTGGGTCGACATAAAGTAGGTTTTTGTAATCTCGGTTGGAGGGGATTCGCGCCGTTTTCGCAGCCCCTCCAACGCTGCGAGCGCCCATCAGCCTGCAACTATATTCACTAAGTCTTTAAAAATAAGCATCCGGGAAGTGTTGGTAGATCCATGTTTCGGATAGCGCGGTATCTTTCTTCCGTAAATACCCGCGAAGGTCGACCGGCTCTTTGCCGTCGGCAGTCAAATCGAATAAGCCACGCCAGCGATGGTTCTGCGAAACAACAGGATAGCTTGAAATCCCGCTTACCTGTCCGCGCGACGCATTGACGACCAGTTTTACATCGTCCCGCGTAAGGCCAGCGAAGCGAGAGCTTTCGAAATCAATGACGAACTTGTGGGTCGTCGGATCGCGCTCTTTATAGCTCAATCCGGGCGGGCCGCCAAAGCCTGACCACGTGCCAATGACGCGCGCCAGGTGTTGAGGGTAGGGGACTGCATCGAGCCACGTAATGCGGTAGCTAAATGACTTCCGATCCCCTCGCTTCCAGCTCTCCTTCGGCGCCCAATATGTGACGATGTTATCCCAAGTTTCCTCCCCCGTCGGCATTTCGATGAGCTGCACCGCACCGTCGCCCCAACTTTGCAAGGGTTCGATCCAGACAGATGGCCGGCGATCGTAGAACGCTCCGTCGTCAAGGTAATGAGCAAAGCTTCGATCACGCTGTTCGAGGCCAAATCCCTTGACGTCTTTATCTACGAACGAGTTTGTCATCACGCGTGGTGGGTTCAGAAGTGGACGCCACAACCGTTCTCCGTTTCCAGTCCAGACGGTAAGGCCGTCGCTGTCGTGGATCTCAGGTCGCCAATCCGATGGCTGCTGATGCGGAGCCTCTCCATACCAATACATACTTGAAAGGGGCGCTACACCGACCCGTTCGATGTCTTTACGAGCATAAAAACGAGCCTCGACATCGTTTATCACCTCGCGCCGGTCGCGATCGCCTTCCCTAGTCATGGATATACGAATGGCTCCGGTCAGGCTCGGCCCCTCCAGGAGGGCATAGATAACCAATGGACGTGGAGCAACGTCGGGCGCCATTAGCCAGAAATGTACGAAGGCAGGAAACTCTTCAGGTCTCTGAATAGCTGTGTCGATTGCGATCGCACGAGCTGATAGCCCATACTGATCGAACGGCCCGGAACTTCGGAAATAAGAAGCTCCAATTGCTGAGAACCAATCGCGCTTAAGATCCATATCCATGACGCGAAAGCCCGCGAATCCGATATCCGGCGGAAGCTTGAGCGCTGGATGATCAGGGGGAACATCGAAGAGATCGCTGCTGTAGAGAATTTCGCGTGCACGACCATCGCCACCGATCAAACTGATTCGTACTGGTCTTTTGGCAAGCTTTCCCAGGTGAAACAACTGGATCGGATATTGCGTTGAAGAGTCCAGAAAAAGCGTATGCGCGGAGCGGAAGCGAATACTTTGGTATGCATCAAAGTCGATTTTGGAAAGAATGTCCGAGGCAGGCAAGTTCGCCGAAACGTAGGGGGAGGCAGCCAAACGTTCTGCTGTTTTTTGTAACCCAACGAACGAGAAGTCTTCCGGAGGAGCAAGTTCGATACCGCCCCGGGTTCGCGCTAACGATATTGTGGTGTCAAGATTTGATACCGCGACAGCCTGTCCGGCTAAACCAGCTATGAACGCCCGGCGACTGCACGCTAATTCGCCTACCATGGCGATTTCCAAAGCCGCTCAGGATGCCGGCGGCGAGCAATTAAAGTTCACTCGCAATAATGCGCGCGCGGTGGTTTCTAACGAGATCGGATCCGCCGAGCCTAGTTCGGCCGCCGTCAAGACGGCCAGTGCGAGACGAGCACGGAGAGGTTCGTTGGGATCCAACCCGAGGGCCTTGTCAACCTGCTCTCGTCGTAGCCTTGAGTAGATATCAGCCAAAGTGGCTCCAGAAAATTTGGACCAGGTGCCATTCTCGGTAAGTTCGCTCATGACGCATCTCCGCCGGTAGAACGCTCCACTTTTCTCCGCGGTTCCAGCCCCTGAGGTCGGCTGCAAAAGATCCATTCCAGCGGCGATTGCCGTCGGCCAAACTGTTTTCAAACCATACAGGCGTGTAAAATTCTCGGTTCGACACGAGCAGGAATAAGTGAAGAGAAGTCGCAATGAGACTACGCGAACACTCTTTAGAGCGGCGCAGCATTTGCGAGTTACGGGGTTCCAATGAACGGCAGATGAACGAGCGCTGGATTTGTTCAGTGTAGCGATAATTGACGGGAACATAGGCGACAACCGCCCGTTTTGAAGCATAGGAAAGGAAATTCGGCGTAGGAGACGAAGATGCTTAAATACACTGTTGCAATTGCCGCCTTGCTGCTCGGCGCCCCGATGGCGTTCGCGCAAGGAGCCGGCGACATGGGTAAGAGCCGCGGAGGCGGAATGTCGAATCATCAGGGCTCCGCTGGACCTTCTTTCAAGGCGGGCAGGTCGCACGAGCGCTTTGGCGCCGGATCGGGTGCCAGTGAAGGCTCGTCGGGTTCGGACTCAGCACGTTCGGATCATCGTATGGAGCATAGAAATCGGAGGCCCGATCGAGGGGCGGAAATCGAACGTTCCGATCGACACGTCGATCGCCGGGGACCGCGTGCGGAAGTGCGCGATAGAGGTGATTGGCGTCGGCCCGGATTCAGGGAGCGTATACGGCGCGGCCACCACTACGGATGGGGCCCTGGCATTGGCTTTTACTTCAGCGATGGCTGGTACTATGGTGAATGCAGCTGGCTGAGGCGCCGCGCTCTGGCAACGGGCAGCCCCGTATGGTGGCATCGCTTCCACAGATGTCGCGAGTTTGGATGATAGGTAGAGGGCGTCCCCGGATGCCCCTTTCTTTCGTGATGACTCATCTCAATTCGTTTTGGCTCTTCTACGGCTATGCGATGTGGAAGACAGATGCGAAACAGTCATGAGCGTTGAGAGTGCCTTCGCTTTCAACGATGTGCAGCTGGGCGCGCCAGCCATCGAACTTGACTTCATGAGCCACTCGGCCAAGCGGGGGGCATTTTTGCGACGGTTTGGGTCATCGCCTTAATGATTGGAATTTTACGCAGGGCCGTATGTAGTAGAAACCCGACCTGCGAAAAGAGTTTCGGGTTTGTCATATGGGGATATGGAAAAAAAGCGCGCCGACCTCTAAGGCCACGGTCTACCTGATGGACGTATTGGAAGGAACGCGGCCTGCCTTCGACAATCGCAGTTGCAGGCCGGCGAGCAGTGCTCCGATCTGCGCAATGTTTCAACACTGCGATGCTGACTACGCGCTCCCCTGAAGGCGGAGTACACATCCGCCCTATGCGGGTCGCTAGAATGGAAGCCGGCGATCAGGAGCTGCTTTTCGCCACTGGCTTAGCGATGCCCAAAGTCGAGGAGATCACGAAAAACAACCAGGTTGCCATTTCATTTCAGGGAAGCTCGGAAGCTGCCGTGCTTTATGGCACAGCGCATGTCCTGAAGGATCGCGTGTTAATTGAAGAACTTTGGTCCGAGGCGTGGAGGGTTTGGTTTCCCGGAGGCAAGGGTGATCCTAACCTATGCCTGCTCGCCGTGACACCAGTAAGTGCGGAATACTGGGATAGCTAGGGCCTAGAAGGATTCAAGTATCTCTACGAAGGACTCAAAGCCGTCTGGCAAAAAGCGCACACCAGAACACGATGACGCTCAGCATGCGAAAGTTTCGTTGTGATAGTCGAGTAGACTATAAAGAGAGGCGACAACGTCAGCTGGAGCGCATCGCAAGCGCGTGTAACCTCGTCCGAAGTCGACGCCATCATCAGGACAGCGCCGCAGCCGTTAAAGATCACGTGAAAAAGCGGAAAAAGCCTTTCCGACAAAACCAGCGGCAAGACCTGGACGCTGAATATCGGCGAGCGCCCCACCTCCAAATTGCGGCGATATTCGCTCCTATTTCTCTAAACTCTGGGCCGCCGCACCAAGCAATTGACACCGTCAATCTAACTGTGAGTCAGCAATTTTGGTGAGCGAGAAGAAAGTTGAAGCTGCCTCAGAGTAGCGGCGGTGGAACGAAACCAATCGGAGGCCATTCAGCAAATGGAACCGGTAGCATGCGCGATCGGTGGCGATAGGCGCGCTCAATAAAGGCGCGGGCGTTGTCTAAGTACCTTTGCAACGTTGCTGGTGGCAACACGGTCGTTGGTAATGCCGACATTGTTGACCAACATTACCACCCGAAAAACGGCGCTATGGAGCATTGTGCAATTTAACAGGTTGACGCGATGCATTCAACGTTATGAACCGTTCGGTATTGGCGTCATTTGGGCAGCGTTTTGAGGCGGTGAAGTCGTCGAAATCGCTGCATCATCCATCAAAACGGGTCCATAAATTAACAATAGCACCAAAACCAAAGCCATCACTAAAGCAAAGCAGAGCCCGGCGAAGGAAGCATTACGCCACTTTCGAACTGCTGCTCGTCGAGTGTGCTCATCGCTAAAATCGTCTTGCATAGTGATGGCCATGAGTATCTCAGCGAAGGATAACTGTTGGCCTTCCAACTCAGTTCCTGGGCAGTGTTGCGGCGGGCACGGAGACGCATCGCAGTCCTTATAAAATCTTGACGTCGGCTGGACTACTCAAAATAGAGGGCCGACGTGGGCCGCAATACCATGGGCTGCCTCAGTTGGGCTGCCGTCGCAACCTTAGGTAACTGCCAAGGTGGCGCCGGAAAAGCGCTCCACTTTTATTCGGAGTGCTAGCCTGTGGTGTTGGCTGCAAGAGCCAGGGGCAATTGCCGTTGGCCAACTGTTTCAATCCATACAGGCTTATAAGCTCCTCGATTCGACACGGCGACCGAGGTGCTTGGCGGCGCCCCAAATTCATATACGGCGCGGCCATTGCTATGATGCAACCATATACAAGATCGTTGCCACCGAGTTGAGAGTCCGCGCGTCGCAGCGGACTATCTATAGGTCCGTTCGAGAACGGAACAAACGAGCTTCTGTTGGATTCACGTTGTGGACGTGCCTTAGGGGAACAACGATGTGGATGACGAATGGATGCTTGTGTTTAGCGGCACAGCCGCGCCACGGCTGAACGAGATTTTCGAAAGCGAACTTGGGGACCTGCCGAAGCCACCAGTGAAGCTTCTGCAACCGTTGCAGGACAGCAAACCGAGGCTGCATGCGGCTGCCTAAAGCCGTCGCAGGGATAAACATCGATGGCCTGGAACTGATAAAGGCGCGCAAGCGTCAATCTCTTGCTGATTGGGTGAAGACGTCGCCGAGTACCCGCCGTGGGTCGGGGCCAATCGTTTTGCGAGTGGAGGCGATACGATGCAGGAAGATCCCAACCAACGATCTCCAAATTCCGGGCCATCTGCGACCGGCTCATCCGGGCGGTTGTTCAATGCCAGAGAAGCGTTGAGAGGCTTTTTTCGCGGTGAACGAAATTGCGGCTTCGCCTCGCGCCGAAAGTCCCGGCTGATGCGCAGCGGTGCGCGGCTCAATTATATGTGCGAGCGAGCGTTGGACGCATACACCCTCATGGAAGCCCTCAAGTGGGAGAAATGCATCGTCGAAGAATTGACGGGGATCATCGAGGTCATTTCGGCGAGCGATTTACGGATGACGCGGAAGGGCAATGCTTTATTCGATTTGATGCATGAACGGGCTCGCCACAACCGGAGTATCTGCAATATTGAAACGGCGATGCGGCGAAATGAAACCATAACGTGGATGCGCTGAGTAGGCTCTCAGGTAAGCCGCTCGCGATGATCGGCTGGTGACTAGCTCAAGGTGCGAGGACGCATTCTTCTTTCCATTTTCAGTGTCTAACGTGCCCCTGGAAGCCAGTTTATGGTCTTCGGACGCGATTTCCTGATAAGACTTAGCCGTGAAAATCGTCCCCTCGATCACCTAATCGCTGGGCGCGTACATCCGGTCTTTCAAAAAAGGTAAAACTCAGGGAACAAGGCTGACGCGTCAGGCGTTACGGGCGAGATCAACGCTGGGAAGACCAACTTTGAAATCTGAGTTTGCCAATCCCCCTCGACGGCATCCGGGGTTGCTTCTTCATGACGTCGTGTTCCCCGCCTTGCGCTTATCCGTGAGTCAAGCCGCGCGGGATCTAGGCGTGACGAGGCAGACGTTGCACAGGCTGCTTTCGGGTCGCGCTGCTGTCTCAATCGAAATGGCATTGAGGCTCGAAAAACTATGCGGAGTACCATCGACATTATGGCTAGCACATCAATATGGCTACGACCTAAATCAATTGAGAGAGAAGAGTGCGGAGCTCTTTTCGAGCATTCCCTCGCACGTCCTGCCGTCCAAAACTGCTAAGCAAATTGGTGCGACGCATGGCCGATAAAGAATTCATGGCGGCAACCGGGATTTGGGGGCTCGATGATATATTGACCGGTGGGCTTTCTACCGGACATGTGTTCCTGCTCGAAGGATCCCCAGGCACCGGAAAAACGACGATCGCGCTCAGTTTTTTGATGGAGGGTGCGCGTCAAGGGGAAGAGTGCCTCTATATAACCCTGTCAGAAACCGAAAATGAATTGCGCACAGTTGCAGCCTCGCACGGTTGGACAATCGATAAGAAGGTTCACGTTTTTGAATTGGCGCCACCGGCGGCTGCCCTAGGGTCCGATCACGAGCAAACGCTTCTTTATTCATCCGATTTGGAACTCGGCGAGGCTTCGAAATCGATATTGGAAGTTTTCGAGCGCACCAAACCGGTGCGTGTGGTTCTGGACAGCCTTTCGGAAATACGATTGCTCGCGCAAAGCTCGCTACGGTATAGGCGTCAAATTTTGGCGTTCAAACAATACTTTTCTCAGCATTCAGCCACTGTGCTGTTGCTCGATGATTTGACCGCAGAAGCTTCAGACAAGACATCGCACAGTATCGTTCACGGCGTCATCCAGCTGGAGGAACTTTCACCTAACTATGGAGCCGAGCGCCGTCGGGTGCGAATCACAAAGTATCGCGGCCAAAAATTCCGTGGCGGATACCATGATCTTACCATCGAGAGGGGCGGCGTCGTCATCTTTCCACGTTTGAGGGCACTGGAACATCGAACCAAATTTGATCGGTCACGAGCAACAAGCGGAATTGCGGAACTTGACGCGTTGCTAGGCGGCGGCGTCGAACAGGGATCCAGCACGCTTATACTTGGGCCAGCAGGAACTGGAAAAACGCTAATTGCACTCCAGTTCGTGGTTGCTGCGATCAAACGTGGCGAAAAGGCCGCGTTCTTCGCATTCGACGAAGAACTCGGCATGTTATTCAATCGAACGAAGCAAATGGGTTTTGACCTGGAGGCGCTGAAGGACGCTGGGGCGCTTCTTATTGAACAGGTGGACGCGGCAGAACTGTCGCCCGGCGAATTCGCTCACAGGGTACGAGCAGCAGTCGATCAATCGAATGCGAAAACCGTCGTCATAGATAGCTTAAATGGCTATCAAGCGGCGATGCCCGACGAAAATTCCTTGATTCTGCATATCCACGAAATTTTGCAGTATCTGAATCGTCAAGGCGCAAATACATTTTTGACAATTGCGCAGCACGGCGTCGTTGGAGACAATCTGAGAGCGCCGATCGATCTGACCTACTTGTCAGATACAGTCGTTCTTTTACGCTACTTCGAGGCGCACTCAAAAATTAGGCGCGCCATTTCGGTTATCAAAAAGCGTGGCGGCAGCCACGAGGAAACCATTCGTGAATATCGAATTGGCATCAGTGGATTGACGATTGGACCGCCACTCGAGGAATTCCAAGGTGTGCTGCAGGGAGTGCCAACCTTCCTCAGCAATCGCGGCCCTCTGATTTCCTCAAAAGGAGATATGGCCAATTCCTAATCCGGTTGCATGTCAAGCCTTGGTGCTGACGCCGCAGGGGCGAGATGCCTCTGTTGCAGAGAGCTTGCTCGACGAGGCTGGGATTAGGTCGCGAACTTCTCCTTCTATTGGTGACGTGGCAGAGGCTTTGAACGACGACGTTTGCATGGTCGTCGTGGCCGAAGAAGTTCTGCTGTCTGCCGATCTGCGACCCATCGCTCTATGGATTTCCAATCAGCCCGCGTGGTCGGACCTTCCATTCATCATTCTTACTCATCGGGGCCAAGGCTTCCGGTTTCATCCGGAAATGCCGCGCCTAACGGAAGTTTTGGGGAATGTGACACTCGTTGAACGCCCCTTTCATCCTCTGACGTTTATCAGCACGGCAAAGACCGCTTACAAGGGACGCCTTCGACAGTACGAAGCGCGGGCGCGCATTTCTGAACTGCGCGCCAGCCAAGAAGAATTGGAACGGCGGGTTGCCAAACGCACCAATGCTCTTAAGCGCGCACATGAGAAGGTTCTCTCAGAAATAGCGCAACGCGAAAAGACAGAAGAAAAGCTTCGGCAGTCGCAAAAGATGGAAATGATCGGCCAGTTGACGGGGGGCGTCGCTCACGACTTCAATAATCTGCTTATGGCGGTCATCGGCAATCTTGATTTGTTGCGCAAGCGCGCACCGCTCGACGCGCGGTCGACGCGTCTGGTTGATGGTGCCATCCAGGGCGCGCAACGCGGCGCGGCCCTGACCCAGCGGCTGCTGGCTTTCGCACGTCGGCAAGAGTTGAGGCCGCAACCTGCTGACCTCGCGCAATTGCTGCGTGGAATGAACGATTTGATTGAGAGGTCCATCGGCGCTCAAGTTGAACTCAAGGTGAGTTCGCAGCTCGATCTACCAAACGTTCTCATTGATGCCAATCAGGTTGAGCTTGCTATCTTGAATCTCGTCGTCAACGCTCGCGACGCGATGCCGGAGGGCGGCCAGCTTACGATCGAGTTGGAAGAGGCAGAGTTGACGGAGGCGGCGGGAACAGCGCCAACTCAATGCGTCAGACTCTCAGTAACTGACACCGGAACTGGTATGGATGAAGAAACGCTCGACAAGGCGACCGAGCCATTTTTCTCAACGAAGGAGCTCGGTAAGGGCACTGGCCTTGGGCTTTCGATGATTCATGGGCTCATGCGGCAGCTAGGCGGTACGCTAAAGCTTACCAGTGTTGTCGGGCAAGGAACGCGGGCAGAACTTTGGCTTCCGGCAACAACAAACAGCATGGCAGCAACAGATCAAGCTCCTCACGAAAAAACGCCGACATTGGATGAGAAAATGAGAGTCCTCGTCGTAGATGATGATGCGTTAATTCTTATGAGCACCGCAGCAATGATCGAAGACCTCGGTCATGAGGTGGTTGAGGCGAGTTCTGGCAGTGCTGCACTCGAACTCCTCCGAACCGGCAATAAGATCGATCTATTGATCACGGACTTTTCAATGCCAAAAATGAACGGCGCAGAGCTCGCATCTGCGGCAAGGGAGATGTTTCCAGACCTACGCGTTCTTCTTGCGACAGGTTATGCCGAGCTACCATCGGGCAAGGATCCTGGAATTCCACGCCTTGCGAAGCCCTATCAACAAGACCAGCTCGCAGGTGCGATATCTGAAGTGATGAGATAAGGACTGCATTGCGCAACACACAAAAATGCGTCGACCGCAGGCCCAATACATTTTGCCCAGGCTTTGCCAGGTCGAATTTATCGCGCCGCTCAGCGCGCAGCTTGATTAGCTCGCAAACCCAAGGAACTTGCAGTGACGGATAAGCGAGTCCACTCTGTAGATTCTGGCTCTTTGGCTTTCCTGGCAAACGGCGGAGCGCTGGCCGAACTCATCCAGAACTATGATTGGTCGACGACGCTGGGACCACTTGAGCTGTGGCCCACGAGCCTGAAAACATCGGTCGGCCTTCTCGTCCATTCGCCAATACCTATTGTGCTGCTGTGGGGCGAAGACGGCATCATGATCTATAATGATGCTTACGCACAATTCGCGGGACGTCGTCATCCGAGCCTGCTTGGAAGCAAAGTACGGGAAGGCTGGCCGGAAGTGGCGGACTTCAACGACAACATCATGAACGTTGTCATGTCAGGCGGCACGCTCACCTACACCGACCACCAGCTTGAACTCGATCGCAGGGGGAAATTAGAACAGGTTTGGCTCGACTTGGGGTATTCGCCAGTCATAGCCGAAAATGGAAAGCCAGGAGGCGTCATTGCCATCGTGGTCGAAACGACAGAGCGGGTTCTCGCTCAGCGAAGAGCAACATCTGAGCGGAACCGTCTGTCGGAGCTTTTTGAGCAGGCGCCAAGTTTTATGGCGCTGCTCTCCGGACCCGAGCATCGATTCGAACTAGTGAATCCCGGGTATCGCAAATTGGTGGATGGTCGCGATCTAATTGGAAAAACCATCGTCGAGGCGCTGCCTGAAGTTGTCGAACAAGGCTACGTCCGGCTTCTAGACGAAGTCTATAAAACCGGCGAACCTTACACTGCTTTGGGCGCTAAGGTCGCCTTGAAGACAAGCGCGAACAGGCTGATCGAGCGATTTGTCGATTTTGTTTACCAGCCGATCGCCACTGACGAGCAGGTAAATGGCATATTTGTGCAGGGTGTCGACATTACCGAGCGAATTCTGGCCGAGCGTCAGGCCCGGACGGCGGACGAGCGACTTCACTTGGCGACGGAGGCCGCGCAAATCGGAATCTGGGATTTCAATCCTCCCACGTCGGAACTCAAATGGGACTCTCGGTGCAAGGCTCTGTTCGGTCTCCCTTATGACGCACCTGTTAGCTATGAGGGTGCGTTTCTCGCCGGTTTACATCCCGACGATAAAGCTAACGTGCATGCCGCGGTCGAGCGTGCCTTGATGTCAGGCGCCGCCTTTGACATGGAATACCGCACTATTGGGATTAGTGACGGCATAGAGAGGTGGGTCAGCGCAAAGGGCAGGGCAATATTTGAAAACGGGGCCGCCGTCCGATTTGTCGGTACCGTGCTTGATATCTCGTCGAGGAAGCGAGCGGAACGTCGGCTCGAAATTGTCAACCGCACCGGCGCGACGGTAGCTGCTGAACTCGATCTCCAAAAAATTGTGCAGATTGCCACTGACGCCGGTGTCGAACTGAGCGGCGCGCAATTCGGTGCCTTTTTCTACAATGTTTTCGATGAAAAGGGCGAGAGCTACATGCTTTATACGCTCTCCGGCGCTCCTCGATCAGCGTTTGAAAAATTTCCTATGCCCAGGAATACGGAAGTTTTTGCTCCGACGTTTACAGGACAGGGTGTGGTACGATCTGACGACATCAGGAAGGACCGGCGATACGGCAAGAATGCGCCGCGCAAAGGCATGCCTGAAGGTCATCTTCCTGTAACCTCGTACCTCGCGGTTCCGGTTATGTCCCGATCGGGCGAGGTGCTTGGCGGACTGTTCTTTGGACACGAAGAAGCGGGCAAATTCGATTCTGACTCGGAAACACTTGTCACTGCGATCGCAAATCAAGCAGCAGTGGCGATAGACAATGCGCAGCTTTACTCAGCAGCGCGGGAAGCCAACCTAAAGCTTGAGGCAATCAACCATTCGTTGGAAACGCGTGTCGAGAGCGAAGTGGCAGCCCGCTTGACGGCAGAGAAAAGCGTTCAATCGACGTCGGAACAATTCCGTCTCCTAGTGCAAGGCGTGGTGGACTACGCCATTTACATGCTCGATCTTGAAGGCAACGTCACCACCTGGAACCCGGGTGCTGAACGGATAAAGGGCTACACTCAGGACGAGGTCGTTGGCCGGCATTTCTCCATGTTTTATACTGAAGAATCCCGCTCAGAACGAGAACCCTGGAAATTATTGGCGCAGGCTCGCGACGAAGGGCGGACCGCAATGGAAGGTTGGCGACTCCGAAAGAATGGCTCGCGCTTCTGGGCGAGCGTCGTCATCGACGCCGTGCGCAATGAGGAAGGCAAACTAATTGGCTTTGCCAAGGTAACCCGCGACATCACAGAACAGCGTGAGGCGGTTAAAGAGCTTGAGACGGCAAGGGAAGCGCTTTTCCAGGCCCAAAAAATGGAGTCCATTGGCCAGCTTACCGGCGGCATCGCTCATGATTTTAACAACATGCTGGCAGTCATCATCGGTTCGCTCAACCTGATGCAGCGGCGACTGAACAAAGGTGACGCCAACGTTGGTAAATACATTGAATCGGCTACAGAGGGCGCTTTACGAGCATCGACGTTGACTAAGCGGCTACTTGCGTTTTCGCGGCAGCAGCCGCTTGAGCCAATACCCGTTGATGCTAACAAGCTTGTTGCTTCGATGTCTGAATTGCTAACCCGCACGCTCGGCGATCACATTCAAGTTCAGACAGTTCTTTCGCCTGGCCTCTGGCGAGCCTTCGCAGATGCGGTGCAGCTTGAAAGTGCATTGCTCAATCTGGCAGTGAACGCGCGCGATGCTATGCCGAATGGTGGTAAGCTAACCATCGATACAGGCAACGCATTGGTCGACAGTCGCGTCGCGCGCGAATACGCGCTTCCCGAAGGCCAGTACGTTCTTGTCGCCGTCTCCGACACCGGGTCGGGAATGAGTGAAGAGGTGATGGCGCAGGCCTTTGATCCTTTTTTCACGACTAAAGAAGTGGGCAAGGGAAGTGGCCTAGGATTGAGCCAGGTTTTCGGCTTCGTTCGACAGTCAGGCGGTCATGTGAAACTCTATTCAGAAGTTGATGTGGGGACGACTGTAAAGATTTATCTGCCGCGCTTTTTTGGTCAGGATGAAGCAAAGAACACGGAAGGCGCAAACGCGACACTGGAAACGGGAGAGTGCGGCGAGGTCATACTCGTTGTCGAGGACGAAGAACGGGTTCGTAACTACTCGGTCGAAGCCCTGAAAGAGCTAGGTTATTCGGTTCTCGCAGCAGAAGGTCCACTGCAGGCGCTGACAATCATCGACAGTGGACAAAGGATCGATTTGCTGTTTTCGGATGTTGTGATGCCCGAGATGAACGGCCGGCAACTGGCTCAAAGAGCGGTAGAGAAACTTCCTCACCTCAAGGTGGTCTTCACGACGGGTTATACGCGTAACGCCATCGTGCACAATGGCATGTTGGATCCGGGCATCGCCTTTCTTCAAAAACCATTCACGATTGACCAACTGGCGGCCAAAATTCGCCAAGCACTCGATACTTGAGATCGGGAGGATTGACGCGAGGCTAGACTGTGCATTCGCTTGGCACACCGAAGGGACTCTGAACTGAAGCCGTGTGCTGAATTTCACCGTGGTTGGTGAAAATCAGAGCCTGAGTTGCCGTGCGTCACGATGATTATCTAGGCGGCTTAGTCGCCGTAGCTCTGCAGGTTTTTCACGAGCTCTGCGGAAATCGGCAAGTTACGGGCATAGAAGCGCTCGATCTGTTCAACGCTGGTGCCGGCATTCTTTGCGAGCGTGTAGATGTTGACCTTACCTTCCGACAAGACCAGCCTCATGCAAATCGCCGTATGACGCAGGCTATAAATCCTCCGTCCCGTTTGCAGGACGGTGTCGATTTTCAGCCCGGTCTCTTCCATCAGCTTATTAAAATTTTGCGCGATGACGCGAGCCGCAGTGGCTGGTCTGGTACTGAGGCAGAAACAGATAGTCTTCGCCGGTGGCATCCGGGTAGCGTTCGCAAAGGCGCTTATAAGGGGCGACGGCATTGCTAATCCAGGTTAAAGGGGATTCGCGCAGTGCGTCATGAGTCTTGATCCTCCAACAAAGTAACCGCTGCGAAAAGAACGAAACTGAAGCTAATGAACAGTACTATCAAAAAAGCGTTTGTGACGCTGATGTAACCCAGCCATGCGGCAAGCGACGAAAGAACTTATTCGGAATGAGTGTTGAAGTGCTGCGGAATTTACGGGCTCCGCCAAGAGAGCGTACTTATACGTTCAATCCTTGTGGCCGTCGGGCACGAAAACAAATAAGATCCTGCTGGATCGCATGGCGATCGGCTATTTCTGGCCTCTAATCTGGGCGCAACACAATTAATTGGAAGGCCTCTGCTATTGCGATTGGAGCAGTTCAACTAGGCCAAAAGGAAAAGCTATGCTTTCCCTCGCCCGCATCGCCCCCGGTCTCGCTGCTTTGCGGGATTATAAGCTGGCTTATGCGGCGGGGGACATCAATGCGGGTCTTGCGGTCGCAGCAGTAGCCATACCGGTTAGCATCGCCTATGCGGCGCTGGCAGGCCTGAGACCGGAGACGGGTCTCTATTCAACTTTGCTCCCACTATTGGCCTACGTTGCATTCGGCTCATCTCGTCAGTTGATCGTCGGGCCTGATGCGGCAACCTGCGCCGTGATCGCAGCAGCAATTACCCCACTTGCCATCAACGATCCGGCCGCCTACGCGCGCCTTTCCGCCGCTCTAGCTTTGCTCGCTGGCCTTATCTGCATAGGGGCCAGTTTCCTGCGTCTTGGATTCTTAGCGGATTTCTTGTCACGGCCGATCCTGGTAGGTTTCCTCAATGGCGTCGCGGTGTCGATTATCCTCGGTCAGGCCGACAAGATCCTTGGCTTTTCTGTTCAAGAGACTGAAATATTCCCGCGCCTAATCGGCATCTTTAGCAGGCTCGAAGAGACTCACTTGGTAACGCTCGCCGTTGCCGCCGGAACGTTTTTGATAATGGCAATAGTATCCCGTCTGATGCCGCGGCTACCGTCAGCGCTTCTTAGTATTGTGCTCGCGGGTATTGCTGTGCCGTTCTTCGGATTGCAAGCTGCCGGAGTAAAGACCATTGGCGCCGTACCCAGTGGTCTCCCTGCGTTAACTTTTCCGTACGCCGATATGGCCCTTCTACCATCACTCGTTGCGGAGGCCGCTGGGTTGGCTCTCGTTAGCTTCACAAGCATGATTTTGACGGCACGTAGCTTCGCAGCAAGGAATGGATACGATGTCGATCCGGATCAAGAGTTTATAGCACTTGGAGCGGCAAATGTGATGACAGCGCTATCACAAGGCTTTGCCGTGAGCGGAGCGGACTCGCGTACGGCCGTAAGTGATACCGCTGGCGGACGGACGCACGCTGTAGGGCTTGTGGCCGCCGTCGTCGTGGCTCTGGTGCTAATTTTTTTCACGACACCAATACAATACGTCCCGATCGCTGCACTTGGGGCAGTACTCGTCACCGCAGGTCTATCGCTAATTGACATAGCAAGCTTACGCTTAATCTGTCGCATCGATCCGGCGGAAGCCCTACTTTCGATCCTTGCCATGCTTGGCGTCATAGTCGCTGGGCCAATCAATGGCATTCTGTTAGTGGTGGTGCTCGCGCTCTTAAGATTTATAAGGCTGATGTCGCGGCCCAGCGTCGAGATTCTTGGTAAGGTGAAGGGCTTTCCCGGTCTTCACTCGATCAAACGGCATGAAGACAGCGCAAGTATCCCTGGCTTGCTGTTATTTCGGTTCAATGCTCCGATCATGTTCTTCAATGCTCTCTACTTCAAGCGCGAGCTAATGCGGGCAATCGACCAATCGGATCCGGGTCTACATCACGTCGTGATCGACCTGCTCCCCGCATCGACCATCGACGCAACTGGAATTATGACCATCCTTGAACTCGTAACGATGCTTGATGCGCGCGGCATCAGTCTGAATGCGGCAGGTCGTGCAACTGAGTGGCGTCTTTGGGCCGATAAGAGAGGTATCGTCGGTGGGCGTGTGCGCTTCTTCCCGACATTGCGTCAGGCTGTCCGTGAGCTTTCAAAAGAAGCGTTGCAGTAAATAGATAAGCGTTCAGAATTCACTCTGATCGGTGTGGAGAGCGCAAAAGCAGCTAAAGCACAGCAAATGACAAACCCTTTATTTAAACCATGTTTGTTCGGTCGCATTTTTTCTGATGACCCGCGAGTTCCAAAGAGATAAATCTCTTCATACGCCGCTACTGCGGCGTGATTTAATAAGGTTACATTCGTCGATACTGATCCGGGCCGATAGGGGGCCTAAGGTACCGGCTCGTGCTGGCGAATTAGGCCTGACGGATATTATGTTTGAACTTGTTATTGAGAATTACCGATCTCCGTAGTCGCAACCAATTTCATTATTCCCTTGCCCGTTTCATTCTTCCGGAACAGGCGATCGCCATAACTAAATAATCGTGATGCCCCGAAGAACTGAATGGCGTGTGCCAATGCTTCGGGCGAAACTTGCCGATTTCGTGCCGAAACGCGAATTCACCCTCGTCGTGCAACGTGCTTTTTAATGCGTGATCCGGTGATGTCATGATCGATTGGTTTGTCCACACGCTCCGAGCGTATCCTGAAATCGCAATCTTTTTATCCCTGGCCCTCGGGTATTATTTCGGCTCCTTTACCTACAAAGGTCTTGGGCTCGGGGCGGTGACTGCGACGTTGATCGCGGCTGTGATCATCGGCCAACTTGGGATCACTATTTCTGGCCCGCTGAAGCCGACATTCTTTCTGATGTTTCTGTTTGCCATCGGCTACGGAGTAGGTCCGCAGTTTGTGCGTGGCATCGCAAAGGATGGAATTCCGCAAGCCTTGTTTGCGGTCGTTGTCGCTATGTTCAGTTTGGCTGCCGCATATATTGGCGCCAGACTAGCTGGCTATGATGTTGGTTCGGCGGCAGGCCTATATGCGGGTTCCCAAACGATCTCCGCATCCATGGGGCTTGCCACTGATGCAATTAACCGCCTCGGTCTCTCACCTGAAGAAACCAAGAAACTGCTCGATGCGATGCCTGTCGCCTATGCCGTCACTTATATATTCGGCACGATCGGATCTGCGATTGTTCTTTCCATAATTGGTCCAGCGCTTTTGGGCATCAATCTCGAGGCGGCTTGTAAACGCTACGAGGAGGTGCATGGCGGCAAAAAGGCGCTCGGTGGTCCTGGTACAGCTTGGTACCAGCATGAACTACGAGCGTTCCGGATCCGCGAAGGGGCACGAATCGCGGGTAAAACGGTACAAGACGCTGAAGCGCTGCTTCCGGATTCGCGGGTGTTCATTGAACGGATCAGGCGCGGCCGAGAGATCATTGAAGCGACTGCCGGTACCATTATTCAGCCGGGCGATATTGTAGCAGTGGCTGGACGCCGCGACGTGCTGGTGAACGCGATCGGAACTGCAGCGCAAGAAGTGGATGATCGCGAATTGTTGGCTGTGCCCGTAGAGGGCGTCGACGTGTACGTGACGAGCCAAACGGCCGACGGAAAAACTTTGGTTGAGTTGGCGACGTTACCGGCAGCACGCGGTGTCTTCCTGCGAAAAATCACGCGCGGAGCAACCGCAACTGATATTCCAATTTTGCCAAACACTCAGTTGCAACGCGGCGATATTGTCACCCTTGTTGGCCGTACCAAAGACATAACAGCAGCGACCAACATGTTAGGTTACCCCGATCGTGCGACGGACGTGGCCGATGTCGCATTCATCGGCGCAGCGATCGCCATCGGCGCGCTGCTCGGCGCAGTCGTTTATAAGATCGGCAGCGTGCCACTTACCCTGTCCACCTCTGGCGGCGTTCTGATTGCTGGGCTTTTCTTTGGCTGGTTGCGCTCTGTACGCCCGACGTTCGGACGAATTCCGTCCTCTACCGTATGGTTCATGAATTCCGTCGGTCTAAATGTGTTCATCGCCGTAGTTGGTATCTCCTCCGGACCGGGCTTCGTCAGTGGGCTGCAACAGCTGGGCTTCAGCCTCTTCCTTTGGGGTGTTGCTGTAACGACGCTGCCTCTGATACTGGCGATGTACGTGGGAAAATATCTGTTCCGCTTCGACGACGCTCTTTTGTTCGGATGCTGCTCAGGAGCGCGCACCACGACGGCCGCCCTGGGCATGATCAACGATCGAGCTAAGAGTCAGATTCCCGGCCTCGGCTACACAGTTACGTACGCGGTCGGAAACACGCTGCTGACGATTTGGGGAATGGTCCTGGTCATGTTGTTGACTTGATGGCAAATCGCGAAGTCGCCAATGCATTCAATTTTTACGAGGTTCTCCGCATCCAAATAAAAATTCAAACAGGAGCAAGTCATGGCCGACATCCTCACGCTGCGCAAGTTCGAAGCTCTGAGTCCGTTTGAGATCAAGGACGAACTGATCGGCCTAGCCCGGAAGGCTTCGCGCACTGCTCAATCTGCGTTTCTAAATGCTGGCCGCGGCAATCCAAATTGGATAGCTACCGCTCCACGCGAAGGATTTTTCTTGTTAGGCCAGTTCGCCGTTACAGAGAGTAAGCGGGTGATGGATCATCCTGCTGGTATCGGTGGTATGCCACAAGCAAGCGGTATCGCGGACCGCTTCGAAGCTTGGCTCGCGCGGCAAGCAAATATGCCTGGAGCCCCATTCCTTACGGATATGCTGAAATTTGCGATCAAGACCTTCGGTTTTGATCGTGACGCTTTCGTTCACGAACTCGTCGATTCGATCATCGGCGACAACTATCCAGTGCCCGATCGAATGTTGATTCACAATGAGCGGATCGTGCAGGAGTATCTGATGTGGGCGATGTGCGGAGAGCCACGCCCGGCAGGTAAGTTCGATCTCTATGCGGTCGAGGGTGGTACGGCCGCAATGTGCTACATCTTCAAGTCTTTGAAGGCCAATCGGCTGCTGCATCCTGGCGATACTATCGCGCTCGGCACGCCCATTTTCACTCCCTATCTCGAAATGACTCACCTCGAGGACTACAATCTCAAAGTTGTGCACATCAAGTCACCGCAAGAGAACCGCTTCCAATTTACGGATGAGGAAATCAAGAAGCTCGAGGATCCGAAGATAAAAGCGTTCTTCATCGTCAATCCCGGCAATCCCACAGGCATGGCGCTTAGCGAGGAGACAATCGCCAAGATCACGAAGCTGGTGAAGACCAAGCGCCCCGATTTGATGTTGTTAACGGATGACGTTTACGGGACGTTCGTGGATGATTTCCGCTCGTTGCTCGGCGCATTGCCGCAGAACACGATCGGCGTTTATTCGTATTCCAAGTATTTTGGCTGCACCGGTTGGCGGCTTGGCGTTATCGCGGTGCATGAGTCGAATATCTTCGACGACATGATCGCTAAGCTTCCGGACTCAGATGTGAAAGCTTTGGACAAGCGTTATGGCGCGTTGACGCTTGAGCCGCGCAAAATCAAGTTCATCGATCGCATTGTCGCCGACAGTCGCGACGTTGCGCTCAATCACACAGCGGGACTGTCGCTGCCGCAGCAGGTGATGATGAGCCTGTTCTCTCTTTGCGAGATGATGGACGCGGAGAAACACTACCAGACTGCTTGTAAGGAGATTGTCAATCGCCGGGCCTGGGCGATGATCGAAAGCTTAGGACTCCAGCTCAATCCAAACCCGAACTTTGATGCCTATTACGGCCTGATCGATTTTGAATTCTGGGCGCGTAAGAACATCGGCGAGGAAGCTGTCGAATACCTGAAGAAGAATATTCACCCGCTCGATCTCGCATTCCGATTGGCCGAGGATCATGGAATCGTGCTGCTCAACGGCGGTGGGTTCGAGGCACCCGACTGGTCGCTGCGCGTGTCTTTGGCGAACCTACCCGATGAAGCATACGAAAACATTGGGAGGGGCGTCCGGACGATTGCACGTGGCTACCGCGATGCATACGAAGCGTCGAAGACGAGTCCCAAAAACTGAACCGTGTGAGGCTTGCCTCGCAAAAGGTGCAAACCGAAACGTATCCGAATAGAAATCATTTCTCCTTCAAAAGGCTACTCGCTGATACGGTCAAAATATCACAATGGTAAAATATTAGCCCGGAGGAGAAAGCGAACATCATTAAATTTGGCAGCGCAACGTATGATGTAATTGCAGTGATTCTGCCGGTTATTTTAGAGCAGATTAGTGATGCCGCGTCTCCAAGGGGGTTACGTGCGCAAAGTCACTCAAAGCATCATCATCGCTGCTTGGATCGGAGCTTCCGGGTGGCTCGGCGCCGTAGCACGCGCTGAGGCGCAAGTGAAGAGCACGGTGGCTGCGGCGCTGGCGGCGGACTCTAATCCAATACCTGGAACGGTCACGTCTTACTCGCAACTTCTGCCTGTTGATCGCCAGGAAATTGCTGACCAGGAGCGGCTAACCTGGAGCCTGAAAAAATTTCCATCCCAGAAATACATGAACGAGATTTATTGGCAGTTTCCAAGCGACACACCCGCGTTCTTTCGCGATTCCTTGGTTCAGTTCGTGAGCCGCTCCTATTATTTAACGCGCGATAATTTCGATGGATCGAAGTCTCAGGCTTGGGCGGCAGGGGGCTGGCTGGCATTCCGCTCGGGTCTTCTCTGGGACACGTTCGGGATGCAGGCCGCTTATTACATCTCCCAGCCTCTCTTCGCGCCGGATGATGAAAGCGGCACCAAACTTCTGAACCCGCAGCAGGATCCGCTCAGTATGCTGGGACAGCTTTATGGGCGTATGCAGATCGGTGACCAGGAGTTGCGCGGCGGCATGCAACTGCTGGACACGCCTCTCATCAATCCCCAAGACAATCGCATGGTGCCAAACACGTTTGACGGCACCACTGTGGTCACGCTTCCCGACAAGGATCGCAATTATGATTACGCGTTCGGTTATCTCTGGGATGTCAAGCAGCGGGATTCAAACGACTTCATTTCGATGTCAGCTGCGCTGGCGGGAAGCGATATCGCAGACCGCGGAGCAACGTTTGGGATGGTCAAGTATCGGCCGTTTTCAGGATTCTCGACCGTATTTATGGACTACTTCATCCTAGATTTCGTGAACACGGGGTTCGCTCAAGCGGAGTACGACTTTCAGCAACCGAAAAATGTTCCAAATTGGATTGTCGGTGCGAACATCATCGAGCAAGCAAGTATCGGAAGCGATCTTCTAACCGGGAGTTTCTTTTCGACCTATCAGGCGTCCGCCAAAGTGCAGATGACGTATGAGGGTTGGACTCTGTTCGTCGCCGGCTCAAGTACGGGCGATCAATCCAAAATCTTCTCGCCGTTCGGCACCAAGCCAAATTACACCGATATGCAACAGGTGTCGTTCGATAACGCTAATGAAAAGGCCGTTGGCGGCAGCGTGGCATATGATTTCAGCTACGCGTTCAGCAAGTATGGCTTCTCCGGGCTCAGCGTAGGTGTTTGGGCTACGCACGGTTGGGACGCCATTGATCCTATCACTGCCGTGGGAATACCCGATCGGGACGAGCTCGACCTTTGGATTCAATACCGTCCTACGGAAGGGTGGTTGAAAGGCTTCCGCCTAAAGACGCAATATTCGGATGTATGGCAGGACGACGGCGTGCGCAATGATCAACCGGAGTTGCGCTTCCTGATCGACTACACCGTCCTTTTCCGGCCGCCGTTGGAGTAGTTAGATGGAGCGGCTGTAATGCGTTTCGATTAATATTTTTTGCGCAATCCCTCAGCGTAAACGGCGATACGGCTTTTCCCCATTAGCCCCACGGCATCGCGGTATGGCAATGCAGCCATCCGCAGTCACCGCCAAAGCCATAATTATAGCCGGAATTATTGCGGCTCGGATGGTCGCGGTGACGGTGATCATAACGGGCGTTATAAGAGGGGTATTTGCGGTGACTGCTATTGCTATGGTCATCGTGGAGCGTAACCCTAGATGAAGAAGCGCGACCGCGGTGATGAGCTTCGGCCAGCGGAACCGCGCTGGTTATAGGCAAAACTACTACCAAAATCGCGAGAACGTGTTTCATCTGTTTCATGTCGTTACTCCGTCCATGTCAGAAGCATTTCATCTAGAGCGTCAAGGGGCAATTCCAAGTGCTTGTTGCATTTCAACGGCTGAGTTCTATGGCGATGCTCGGTCGATCTCATCGCGATTCAATACCGCGATTTTGGTTCTTACTTGGTGTAGGCACGCGAGTAATTATTGTTCTCAAAGCCCATAGCTCTGCAAATTGATCACGAGCTCTGCCGAAAGCGGCAGGTTACGTGCATAGAAGCGTTCAATCTGATTGACGCTGGTGCCGGCATTCTTAGCGAGCGTGAAGATGTTCACTTTGCCTTCGGACAAAACCAACCTCATGAGAGGCGCCGAGCAGCAGGCCACGGGTCTCAGCCAAGTCAATGCGGCCATCCAGGAAATGGATCAGGGAATCCAGAAAAACGCCGCGATGGTCGAACAGAGCGCGGCAGCAGTCCATGCCCTCGCCAAGGAAGCCGACACAATGGCTGAACTCACGGCGCAGTTTGGGGCTTGGCGTAATCGACGCGGATCCTCTTCGCGCCGAACTCAAGCGTACTGTCCCCCATGCATTTGCCGGTGAGCGAAGGCCGCGAATGGCTTCATCGGGTTTTTCGCGCGTGAAGCCGGCCAGAGCGCCGAAAGCCGTCGTCAATGGCAACGATGGCTGGGAAGAATTTTAAATTGTCCAGAACAATCCCTGAGATCTAAGTTATGTCCGGCGCCGGAGCTATCGAGAGCCATCGGGAGCGTGAACTCATCGCTTTCAAAGTCGGTGGTCAAGAATACTGTGTCTCAATCCGTCTCGGCGCGAACTACGAAGGGCAACTTTCCATAACTGGGGTCGCCTCCACGACTAACAGGTTACATCTCCGGCACCGCCGTATGAAAACTGTACGAATTTTTACGATCGTCTCGGCAGCATCATTCACTCTAACGGTCGTTGCTTCCGCCGCCGACCTTGACCTCATGCGCGGAGATCTCTTCGCGCACCGCCGCAAGCGCCATCTGCAGGTGAGCGAGCGGGTTTAAGGCTTCTAGTGGCAATCCACCTGAGGAAAGGCAAATCGCTGCCAACCTTTCAATCTCCTCGAGGCGTCGTGCCTCCAACGCGTCGCGGAGCTGGTGTACCGGTTTCACATCGTTCGACATGCCGCCTCTCTTTCAATTTTCATTGGAAAAGCTTTTGCAATTTTGTGACCTACCAACGCTTGCCTAGCGCAAACGTTGCGCGCGTGAAAACGGTTTTGGCGCGTTGACGTCCGAAAAACATCAAGGCTCATTGCAAAAATGATAAGAGCTTTGGCTTTCAATCAGCTTCTTCGGCAGGGCCGAATAATGAGAGGCGGCCAGCCGCTGAGCTAAATGTGCGGCATTCGACGTGAGCATCCGCGTGGTTTGCTCCGTCTTATCGTGGGGCTGATTGAGATCCTTGTAATCGGTGGGCCCATCGCCTCCCCTACCCAATACGCCCCCGCGGCGGGCGGGGATCGTGAAGCCGATGGCGGCAGTCGCTGGTTTATCTGTTTCGGAGAGGAACGCATTCATTGCGGACTTTGCCTTTTGCATCGCACCGGAAAAAGAAAAAGCATGACTACTGGTTCGAAGAAGCGGTTTCGGACGTCTGGTCGGTCGACAGTGCTCCCGATAGCACCGATGCATAGCATGTCCAACAATCTGGATCACCACGCGAGAACGACGTCCTTCGGTTGTTCCGTCGCGACCGCCAAAAGCAGACATTCCACTAAAGCGCGTTTCGCTGGCCGGATATCGACGTACACTGATCAACGGGAACATTTATGCCGGCATGGTTGTGGGAAAGCCGAAAACGAACTTAAGAGATACTTCATGCTTTTAGGAAATGTCATCTGGGTGGATTTCCGTGCGAAACAGTACGATCGCCGTGAGAAGCTCCTTAACTGGAGAGACTTGGTAGAGCGGCGGTCGCGCGCTTTCTCCGAGAACAATGAGCCGGAAGCTCATGTCGTCGTGGCTTGGTGCGCGTCGACTCCCGGCGTTAAAAACCTTTAGCAAGCGCGAGATAAGGACGAGACGCCGTGTCCATTATCGAAAAGGTTCAGGAATCAGTCGAAGCCAAAAAGGAATCTTACGGAACCTGGATCGCGTTCGGAATTTGTTTGGCCGCGGCGGCGATTTGCGCACTTGTGGGATTAATGATCTGGGCCGCCGATTACATCGGAACTGTGCTTTCCTGCTTTGCCTTCTCGGGCCTGTTCCTTTTGGCGGCGGGGCTTGTGAAGTTCGTCATCGACGCTAAAGATAAAGAGGCGTCGCACAAGCTCAATTCAGTGAAAAAAGAAATCAAGCGCGACGTTGCGGCTGTCGTCACACCGTTTGAGATCGCGCGCAGGAGTGCGCCCGAACACCCTTTCCCGGCCATGTCCATAGGGTTGCTCGCGGGACTTGCGATTCTGGCTTACTTTCTCAAGGGAGAGGAAGCGTCCTCACTCTCCAAGAGCCAAACGATCCTTTGAGCACAGGCGCATCTCGCTGGAAAAACGTGTTGCTTCGCGTTTACGCGGGAACATCCGAGAACCGTATCTTCTCGCTTGCGGCAGCGTCCACGTACTTTGGCCTACTTGCAATTTTTCCTGCGCTTGCGGCTCTCATCGGCATCTACGGCTTGTTTTCAGATCCGAGCACGATCGACGCGCAACTTGTGAACCTGCAAGGGGTGCTGCCGGAGGGCAGCTTGACTGTCATCGGCGACGAGTTGAAGCGCATAAGTTCGCAAAATGGCGGCACCCTTGGTCTCGCGATGGTCGGTGGACTTCTGGTTTCGTTGTGGAGCGCCAATTCCGCCGCGAAGTCGCTCTTTGACTCGCTCAATCAGGTCTATGGAGAAAAAGAAGAGCGCGGATATTTGAGACTGACACTTATCACGCTTGTATTCACGCTCGGCGGGGTCGCAGTCGCTATTCTTGCGGTCGGCGCTGTCATGGTGTTGCCCAACGTCATCGGCTTTCCGCCCGAAGTATTAACGGCAATGCGGTTTGCGAAATGGCCACTTCTTTTTGTATTGATCGCCTTCGCCCTGGCGCTTGTCTATCGCTTCGGACCGAACCGGCAAACCGTACGATGGAAATGGCTCACATGGGGCAGCGCCATCGCGGCGGCCCTCTGGATCATCACTTCATTCCTGTTTTCCTGGTACGCGGGCAATTTCGGGAGTTTTAACAAAACCTATGGATCGCTCGGCGCGGTTGTCGGGTTCATGATGTGGATCTGGATCTCGATGATCGTGGTGCTTTTGGGCGCGGAGATCGATGCAGCATTGGAGCCCGAGACGCCGCGGCAGCGACATTTAGCGGAAGCTGGGACTGAGCCAGTCGCCTTCGGATGAAGCTGACGAAAAACGATTGCCGCGGCTGTCGCCAGCCACGATGAACCTGTTGGCCGCGTGTGCGTCGACCTTTCGTAACGTGGAGGCCGAGGGCCAATGCCGATTCCCGACGATGCACAGTGTGTGACGCTGTTCAAGAATGCCGACGCTGAAATGTTCGGCTTGACCGTGAAAGATAGCGCAACGGGTCTGCCGCCCGGCACGTGGGAATGCGTCGGCTGCTTTGCCATCGGCGTGCAGAAAATCCTTCCCGTCGATATTCCTCCGGAACCGGCGTTGCGCGCCCTCAAAGCTCGCGGCTTCTACACGTGGCCGATGCACGATCGGCAACCCTACGGCACCTCGCAATGACGACAGGTAGGTGACGGGCGTGGCAGAGCCTGTATTGCCTTTCGCGTCCTCTTCACGAAAAGATCAGCCAACGGAACGATGGTCGGTCGCGCAGGGTTTTTCAAGGTCAGTAGCACACGAGTGCAATGATGGAACATTTCGCTAGATCACTCCGGCTAACCGCGATTGCCGTCGCTCCCTTCCTCGTGACAATCGGCGGAGGTGCGGTTCTGGCTCAAAACGCCGGAAACCCAAATGTCCTTCAGAACCCTGCTTTAGCGCAACCCAGCAACACGAAGTTGCTCCAAAAGCAACGCGATTCAGCTGCGCCCCGCGACACGCAGAACTCATCGAACGTTGAAGCGCGACACAAACCAAACCACACAGGCATGACGCCGGACACATCCTATAGCACCATCACCACGGCGCCTCCTAGGGTCGATGCCAACAGAAGCGTGCCTCAGGCTCCGGCAGCGGTCACACCATCCCGCGCGACAAGCGCCACGATGGACAGAGCGCAGCACGGCGTCTCCGTTCAGGATCCGACCGGGACAACGGGCGTACCCGAGAGCATGCGAATTCAGCAGAACACGGTTCGCTCTTTGCCGCCACGGCGAGAGCTGATCACGAAAGGCGGCAGCTCAACCCCACCCGGCGTTGTGAATTCCACCGTCGAACGCAATCGGCTCGACAGTTCCGCACCGAGTCGCCAGCGCCTGCAGATCGATGATCTCGCGGCGCAGCGGGCGCAGAATCCCAATTCGCCATCTGAGCCAACTGCCGCGACGAACCCGGCGGCGCGCGGGGCGGTTTCCGGCAACGGTTCCAGCACCGGTACCTCGGGCTCCGGCGCTTCCGGAACCACTGCTTCGCCTGGCATGATCGGCGGATCGCCAGAGATTTCGGGGGGAAGCTTCCGAGCTTCGTCGGGCGCTACTTCACACTCATCCGCTGGATCGTCGTCCTCTGGCGGCAGTCACTAATAAAAGCGTCGTTCTTCGCCGACAGCCGGAAAAATGCCGATGGAAGCCGACCGCCTTCTGGCGGCCAGCTCAGTTGCCGGCGAAGTGAAAGCGTGTCATGCGGCCTTTTGGTTGACGGCCGAGAGGGCCATCTTGTTCAACTTTGTATCGGTCGCCTGCTCCTCATCGAGAGTCTGCTTGAGGATTGCAGCACAATCGCTGCGGCCGAGCTGATTGGCCCAAGCGATCAATGTGCCATAACGCGTGATTTCGTAATGTTCGATGGCCTGCGCCGCAGCTATGAGAGCGGCATCCAGAACCTGCGGATTTTCGATTCGCCCGAGACCCTGCTCGCTTCCTCCAGGATGCCGTCGATGGCAGGGCAGTCAACGCCCGAGGCGTCGACGCCGTGCATCTTAAACACCTGTTCTAAGCTGGTTCTTGGTTTCGCCGAGGTGGGTTTCGAAGCCCTTTTTTAATGCAGGATCGCTCGCTTTGGAGATCATGTCCGGTAAGCTCTTGGCGATTTGCTCCACGGGATGTCGCGCTACGTGTGCACAAACAGGTCGTCGAAGTTTTGGATATCCTTACTAAAAAAGCCCATGTTTGAGGGTCCTCCTTGTCGGCTTGCTACGCTGCTAACAAGCTCAACCGACAAGCGGTTCCGTACACTCTAAAGCCTTACGATCTCCTGCGCTCGAATGACGATGGCGTCCTGCGAAAGCTCCGTCTCAAGGCGTCTTCGGAAGTCGTGCCAATATCTCTCATCAAGCTCATTGGTCATGACTTTGACCACGGCAATGTCGTCTCTTTCTTTACTGTCACCCGCATCCCAGATGCCTTGGCCCGGCGCGCGAAGATAGCTCGTCGCGCCACGAACCGGTCCGTCAGCTCCCTGAGAAGCGCCTCGAACCATGAACGTCTCACCAGTTTACCTTCTCCCGTGGATCGCGGAACGAGGATTTGCACGAGGTTCGCCGTCTTCATCGGCATCTTCTCCGAATGGGCCGTTCTTCAGAACGCGCGGAAACATTTCGGGCTGCCAGGAATTAATGCAGAAAGGAAACCGAACATGGCCACCAAATCACCGGAAGATCAGTTTGCAGAGGAACAAGCGCGCTTTGCTATAAGCCAACAGTACCTCGCACGCGACGACAATCCTGATCTCGATCCGATGCGACAGGAGGAACTCGATCGCAACCGGATTCCGGGAGCACTCAGGGATGTGCAGCTCTCGCCCAATTCCGAAACGAGATCGCGGGAGGCAGAAGCTGACGAAGCGGCATTGCTCAACGGGGGCTCCATCCCAAGTGAGCTCGCGCATTCAATGAAAGACCGGCCATATACGGCGTTGGCCTTGGCAGCGGTACTCGGTTTCGTCGTTGGCGCAATCTGGAAATCATGAGCTTGTTCGACAGGTAGTGTAATCGCCGCCATTGCGATCCGCAGATCGGCGAAGCTGAACTGATGCCGGAACTGTCAAGTGCCGGTAGTAGTTTTACCGGCTCCCCGAGATGCGCGCTTATCGGCCGGATCATTACTTTTCTTGAGTTGGGTTTGGATATCCGCCTGCAAAGTTATGAGAGCACGCGCAGCGTGGGCGAGATGCAAGGGCGATTTGGTACGCCGGAAAAGCCGGATCTCATTTTCCAGGACATGGAGAGACGTGAACATTGATATATCCCGAAAGCTGCCAGATAAAATGATCGTACGCCCGGCTTTGTTCCCATCGAGCAGCGACGCCGCGGCCCGGCACGTTCAGTACTGCAGCTATGCTCCCGCGGTTCTCGTGACTGATTCAAAAGCACGCAGATGCTCTTCCAAGACATCGAGTGCCGCACGCATCATTTCTCCACGGAGCTGCCCGGTGGAATCGCCCGGTAGCTGAAGTTCCACATACGCCTCTCCGCCGATCCTGTCTCTGAGCGCAATCCACGCCTTGCCAATGGGGTTGCCATCTTCGTCTTCCTTCGGGCCGCAGACGCCCGTAACTGCGAGGGCGATATCGGCTCTCCGGCTGAGATCGAGCGCGCCCTGCGTCAGGGCAAGAGCGACCTTTCGGCTGACCGCGGTCTCTTGTTCAAGCGTCTTCTCATCGACCGCGAGCACTTCGTTCTTGAAGGACTTGGCGTAGCAGATGAATCCGCCTTCCAACACTTCTCCCGCGCCGGGAATGTCGGAGAGAAGGGTCGCAAGAGCGCCGGCAGTGCAAGATTCCGCCGTTACAACGCGTACGCCGAGTTGTTGCGCACGCGCGATAACCACCTGGGCCTTGTCCACGATAGCGGTCCCGTTCATGTGCGCTTCCTCTCCGCCCTGATGTCTCGGAAGCCGCCGTGGAACGCCAGCCCCGCAATGCAAGTTCCGCGAGTGCTGATCTTTGTTTCTAGGTGCAAGTCGACGTCGCTTCGCCGGCGTGTGTTCCTGCCATTCAGTCTGCGGGCGCTCACGTAACCATCAAGCAGAAGATTGATCCTGCTAGGGGAACTTCCCAACGTGGGTTGCTGTTGGGTGAAACGGCCGCCGCTCCGATTCCGGTGTCAGGTCGGTCATGCCTATACGGCGGAAGCGTTATCGCGGTTCTGGGAATTCTGGATGAGAAACACCATGAGGAAAGTGACGATCGTGGTCCCGGTGTTGATCACCAACTGCCAAGTGTCTGAATAGTTGAATATTGGGCCAGTGATACCCCATACCAAAACAACAATAGCGGCCAGGACAAAGGCGATTGGCCTACCGTTCAGGCGGGCGACACCATTTGCGAACTCGCCGAACATTTTATTGATGTCGTTCACGAGGAGCTCTTTGCTTATCTTAAAGGCACGCCGCCGGGTGCGAGCGCCATGAGTATGAGCAGGATCAGGACG
>Ga0268289_100095_pt1 | contig 40372 bp, 37 predicted proteins | sample MetspNORM_FD_191340 | JGI IMG/M metagenome (GOLD analysis project Ga0268289, IMG submission 191340) | Soil microbial communities from San-Diego area, Southern California, United States - Methylocaldum sp. NOR-M | ecosystem: Environmental > Terrestrial > Soil > Desert | place: USA: California... | reverse complement strand
CGCGGCGACGGCGGCGGGCGTGGGGGCGTTCGCCTCGGGCGCGCAGTCGGCGGCGTTCGGCGCGGTGGCCAATGCGGTGGGCGACTACAGCACGGCGGTCGGCACCCAGAGCTACGCCGGCGGCACGTACGGCACCGCGCTGGGCGCGAATGCGGCGGCGGACGTCGCCTACGCCACGGCGCTGGGCGCGAACAGCTGGGCCGCCGGCGGCAACAGCACGGCGGTGGGCGAGTTCGCCTGGGCGCTGGGCGAGGACAGCACCTCGGTCGGCGAGTTCGCGTGGGCGACCGGTGACGGCGCGACGGCGGTGGGCCAGGACGCCTTCGCCTCGCAGGCCGACAGCACCTCGTTGGGCCTGAGCGCCTACGCGACGGCGGCCGGAAGCACCGCGATCGGCGCGAACGCCGAGGCCTCGGCCGACAACAGCGTGGCGCTGGGCGCGAACTCCGTGGCCGACCGCGCGAACAGCGTGTCGGTGGGCAGCGTCGGCGGCGAGCGGCAGGTCACCAACGTCGCGGCAGGCACCGAGGACACCGATGCGGTGAACAAGGCGCAGCTCGACGAGGTCGCTTCCGGCGTCGGCGAGCTGGCCGACAGCGCGGTGCAGTACGACGACGACACCAAGGGCAGCGTCACGCTGGCCGGCGAGAACGGCACCGTCATCACCAACGTCGCGGCCGGCGAGGTCTCGGCCGACAGCACCGATGCGGTCAACGGCAGCCAACTGTTCGAGACCAACCAGCGCATCGACGACGTCGAAGGCACCGCGGCCAACGCGGTGGCCTACGACGACGACAGCAAGGCGTCCGCCACGCTGGCGGGCGCGGACGGCACGGTGATCGGCAACCTGGCCGACGGCGCGGTCAGCGCCGGCAGCATGGAAGCGGTGAACGGCGGCCAGCTGTACGGCGCGCTGGACAGCACCGCGCAGATGCTCGGCGGCGGCGCGGCGGTGACGGCGTTCGGCACGGTCTCGGCGCCGACCTACATCATCCAGGGCGGCAACTACTTCAACGTCGGCGATGCGCTCGGCGCGCTGGATGCGTCGATCTCGCAGCTCGACCAGCGCCTGACCGTGGTCGAGAACAGCGGTGGCACGCCGGTCACCACCACGGACGACCGGGTCAAGGTCGACGGCGGGACCTCGGCGCAGGTGGCGGACGGCAGCAAGGGCGTGGCCGTCGGCTCCGATGCCAAGGCCGGCGGGTCGAACGGCGTGGCGGTCGGCGGCGGCGCGTTCGCCGCCGGTCCCAACGACACCGCGATCGGCGGCAACTCGCAGGTCGGCGCCGATGGCAGCACCGCGGTGGGCGCGAACTCCAGCATCAGCTCCAACGCCACCAACGCGGTCGCGATCGGCGAGGGCGCGAGCGTCAGCGCGGCATCCGGCACCGCCATCGGGCAGGGCGCCTCGGCCACCGCCACCGGCAGCGTCGCGCTGGGCCAGGGCTCGGTCGCCGACCGCGAGAACACGGTCTCGGTGGGCAGCGCCGGCAACGAGCGCCAGGTCACCAACGTGGCGGACGGCACGCAGGCCACCGACGCGGTGAACAAGGGCCAGCTCGACAACGGGGTCGCCGACGCCAAGGCTTACACCGACACCACGGCCACGCAGACGCTGACGACGGCGAACGCCTACACCGACTCGAAGATCTCCGCGCTCAACGACGCGTTCACCGACCTGCAGGGCCAGGTCGACCACCGCTTCCGCGAGCAGGATCGCCGCATCGACCGCCAGGGCGCGATGGGTGCCGCGATGCTGAACATGGCCACCAGCGCCGCCGGCATCCGCACGCAGAACCGCGTCGGCGTCGGCGTCGGCTTCCAGAACGGGGAGAGCGCGCTGTCGGTCGGCTACCAGCGTGCGATCAGCGACCGCGCGACGATCACGTTCGGCGGCGCTTTCAGCGGAGATGAGACGTCGGTCGGACTCGGCGCCGGCTTTGGCTGGTAAACAGTGGAATGCGGCCTTCCTGCAGGCGGCACCAGGCAGTGCGTCCTGTCTGACAAACGGAAAGCAGGCGTGAAGTTGGAAATCGATGACAACTACCAGATGAGGAATTACCTCCAATGACGAAGACAAGCATTCGCACCAGCGTACTGGCCACCGTGATCGTCGGCATGCTTTCCGGTTCGGCGATCGCGGCCCAGAAGGCGCCCAGGCAGGGCGAGCCGCCCAAGGTCAACGCCGCGACGATGGGCGACCAGCAGGCGTTCGGCCGTTTCATCATCACCTACAAGGACGGCTCGGCGACCCGCAACAACCGCACCGCGATCACCAGGAACGCCAGCACGGCGCTCTCGCGCGCCGGCCTGTCGACCAAGGCCAAGCCCACCACCGCGTCGTACCTGCGCAAGCTCGCGATCGGCGCCGACCTGGTGAAGACCTCGCGCAAGCTCGACCGCGCCGAGGCCGAGGCCTTCATGCGCCAGATCGCGGCCGACCCGGCCGTGGCCAACGTCACCGTCGACCGCCTGCGCCGCCCGGTGCGCGACCTGCGCGCCCCGGCCAACCTCACCCCGCAGACGTTCACGCCGAACGACACCTACTACGGCAACTACCAGTGGCACCTGAAGGCGCCCGACGGCACCGCCACCGCCAACGGCGTGCCCAACCTGGGCGGCAGCAACGTCAACAACGCCTGGGACCTGGCCGACGGCGCCGGCGTGGTGATCGCGGTGCTCGACACCGGCATCACCCAGCACCCGGACATGGACACCTCGCTGGCCGACGCCGGCTACGACTTCATCACCGACCACGTCATTTCCGGGCGCGCCACCGACGGCCGCGTGCCGGGCGGCTGGGATACCGGCGACTGGACCACCGAGGAGCCGTGGCTGAGCCTGTGCACCGACGCCAGCAACCCGCCGTCCGACAGCTCCTGGCACGGCACCCACGTCGCCGGCACCGCCGGCGCCGAGCTGACCAACAACGGCGCGGGCATGGCGGGCATCGCCTACAACGCCAAGATCCTGCCGGTGCGCGTCCTCGGCCATTGCGGCGGCTACGACAGCGACATCAACGACGCCATCATCTGGGCCGCGGGCGGGCACGTCGACGGCGTGCCGGACAACGCCAACCCGGCGCAGGTCATCAACATGAGCCTCGGCGGCAGCGGCGCCTGCCCGGCAACCGATCCGCAGGCGCAGGCGATCGCGCAGGCCAACGCGCTCGGCGCCGTGGTCGTGGTGTCGGCGGGCAACAGCGGCGCCGACGCGTCGGGCTACTCGCCGGCCAGCTGCCCGGGCGCGGTCACCGTGGCGTCCACCGGCATCTACAGCAAGCGTGCGTTCTATTCCAACTACGGCGCTCCGGTCGAGATCGCCGCGCCCGGCGGCGGCGTCTATCCCAACGACGGCTCATCAGGCACGCCGATCAACGACGGCTTCGTGTGGCAGGCGATCAACGACGGCACCACGGTGCCGACCACGACGTACGCCTACCTGGGCTACGCGGGCACCTCGCAGGCGGCGCCGCACGTCAGCGGCACGGTCGCGCTGATGCAGGGCGCGCGCGCCGACGCCGGCATGGCACCGCTGACGCCGACCGAGGTGGTGTCGATCCTGCAGAGCACGGCGCACGCCCCGAGCTCGCCGCCGACGCAGCCGATCGGCGCCGGCATCGTCGACGCGGCCGCAGCGGTCGCCGCGGCGATCGAGCCGCCGTGCACCGAGAACTGCGGTCCGGTGGCGACGCCGCTCACCAACAAGGTGGCGGTCACGGGCCTGAGCGGCGCGGCCGGCAGCGAGAAGCTGTACAGCTTCGAAGCGCAGGCCGGCGCGGTGCTCAGCTTCATGACCTACGGCGGCACCGGCAACGTCTCGGTGTACGTCAGCTTCGACGCGGAGCCGACCACCACCGACTACGACGCGAAGTCCACCCGCGCCGGCAACAGCGAGACTGTGCGCTTCACCGCCCCGCAGGCGGGCACGTACTACATCAAGCTGGTGGGTGCGGGCAACTACGGCGGCGTCACCCTGGTGGCGCGCCAGTAAGCCCTCCGTTCTCGTGATGTTCCGACCCCGGCTCCGGCCGGGGTCTTTTTTTGCTTCGCGCGCGCATCATGGCGGCCAGCGGGTCGGGCTCGCCGCGGGCGACGACGTCTCCGCAGCCCGCGTTCCCAAGCTGCTAAAGTCGGTCTCCCCGATGCCGGAGCGCAAAGTGAACACGGCAGCCAACGCCATCGCCGCTGGGCGCAGCCGCGAGTCCCGTGTCGACGAACGCATCGTCGATGCGCTGCTCGACAAGGGCCGCCTGAAGGAGGCCGACCTGGCCCGCGCCCGGCGCCTGCAGGAAGAGGCCGGCGGCGACCTGCTCGCGCTGCTCGCACGCCTGGGCCTGGTGTCCGAGCGCGACCACGCCGAGGCCTGCGCCGACGTCATGCGGCTGCCGCTGCTGGCCGCAAAGGACGCGCCGGAGACGCCGCCCGAACTGCTGCCGGACGCGCAGCCGCTGTCGCTGCGCTTCCTCAAGCAGTTCCACCTGTGCCCGCTCGGCGAGCGCGACGGCCGGCTCGTGCTGTGGATGGCCGATCCCTACGACCGCTACGCGATCGACGCGGTGCGGCTGGCGACGGGCAGCGAAGCCGAGCCCTGCGTCGGACTGCGCTCGGAGATCGACGACCTGGTCGAGCGCTGGCACGGCCAGGGCCGCAGTGCGATGGGCACCATCGTCGAGACCGCCGACGGCGAATCGTCCGGCGACATGGACGACGTCGAGCACCTGCGCGACCTCGCCTCCGAGGCGCCGGTGATCCGGCTGGTCAACCTGGTCATCCAGCGCGCGGTCGAGCTGCGCGCGTCCGACATCCACATCGAGCCGTTCGAGAACCGGCTCAAGGTGCGCTACCGCATCGACGGCGTGCTGGAGGAGGGCGAGAGCCCGCCCAGCAACCTCACCGCGGCGGTGATCAGCCGCATCAAGATCATGGCCAAGCTCAACATCGCCGAGCGCCGCCTGCCTCAGGACGGCCGCATCATGCTGCGCGTGCAGGGCAAGGAGCTCGACCTGCGCGTGAGCACCGTGCCCACCGCGCACGGCGAGAGCGTGGTGATGCGACTGCTCGACCGCGAGACGGTGGTGTTCGACTTCAAGCGGCTCGGCTTCACCGACGCCTTCCTGCCGCAGTTCCAGAAGGTGCTCGACCAGCCGCACGGCATCCTGCTGGTCACCGGCCCCACCGGCTCGGGCAAGACGACCACGCTGTACACCGCGCTGTCCAAGCTCAACACCAGCGACGTCAAGATCATCACCGTCGAGGACCCGGTCGAGTACCAGATCGAGGGCATCAACCAGATCCAGGCCAAGCCGCAGATCGGGCTGGACTTCGCCAACGCGCTGCGATCGATCGTGCGCCAGGATCCCGACATCATCATGATCGGCGAGATGCGCGACCTGGAGACCGCGCGCATCGCGATCCAGTCCGCGCTCACCGGCCACCTGGTGCTGTCGACGCTGCACACCAACAACGCTGCCGGCGGCATCACCCGCATGCTCGACATGGGCGTGGAGGACTACCTGCTGACCTCGACGGTCAACGGCATCCTCGCCCAGCGCCTGGTGCGGCGGCTGGAGCCGACGCACGCCGAGCGCTACGCGGCCTCGCCGGAGGAAATCGACAAGTTCGGCCTGCGCCGATACCAGCCCGAGGGCGAGATCTTCCTGTACCGCGCCGGCGGCTCGGCGCTCGCCCCGACCGGCTACCTCGGCCGCACCACGATCATGGAATTCCTGGTGATGAACGACGAGCTGCGCCGCGCGGTGATGCGCCATGCCGGCATGGGCGAGCTCGAAAAGATCGCCCGCCAGTCCGGCATGCGCACGATGTACGAGGACGGCATCGCCAAGGCGCTGGCGGGCGAGACGACGATCGAGGAGGTGCTGCGGGTGACGGAGGATGCTTGATGCGCGCCCGAGCGCGATAGCGATTGAAGACGGCGCAACGGATGACGGGCAAGGCCGCCTCCGCTCGTCATCCCCGCGAAGGCGGGGATCCAGTGACCTTCGCTCTTCAGGGAAGAAGACGTCTATGGAAAAGCAGCCAGCGGTCTACATGCTCGCCAGCGATCGAATCGGAACCCTCTACATTGGTGTCACCAGCGACCTGGTCGCGCGGATTTGGCAGCATCGCGAACACGTCGTCGAAGGATTCACGCAGAAGTACGACGTGACCAGGTTGGTCTGGTATGAAATGCACGGAACCATGGAATCGGCGATCCAGCGTGAGAAGAAGATCAAGAAGTGGAATCGCGCATGGAAGATCCGCTTGGTCGAGGAGCGCAACTCTTCGTGGAGGGACTTGTGGATGGAGATACTTGCTTGATTTCTGCGCCAAGGGCGCTGGATCCCCGCCTTCGCGGGGATGACGAGCGAGGGGATAGCGCCCCCCGTTTCTCGCGACCCCGAAGTCCCGATTCCTGCCCTATGGTTCCTAACCCCTGATTCCTGATTCCTGATTCCTGATTCCCGGCCCATGCCCCTCTACCACTACAAGGCCCTCAACGCCCGCGGCGAGACGCTCGATGGCCAGATGGAGGCCGCGAGCGATGCCGAGGTGGTGCTGCGGCTGCAGGAGCAGGGCCACCTGCCGGTCGAGGCGAAGCTCGCCAGCGAGGGCGGCGGGGCGTCGGCATGGCGGGCGTTGTTCAAGCCCAGGCCGTTCGCGGGCGAGCGGCTGGTGCAGTTCACGCAGCAATTGGCCACGCTGCTCGGCGCCGGCCAGCCGCTCGATCGCGCGCTCACCATCCTGCTCGAGCTGCCCGAGGACGAGGTCGCGCGGCGCACGATCGCCGACATCCGCGACGCCGTGCGCGGCGGCGCGTCGCTGTCGAGCGCGCTGGAGCGCCAGCACGGGGCGTTCTCGCGCCTGTACATCAACATGGTGCGCGCGGGCGAGGCCGGCGGCAGCCTGCAGGAAACCCTGCAGCGCCTGGCCGAATACCACGAGCGCAGCAACGCGCTGCGCGGCCGCGTCGTCAATGCGCTGATCTACCCCGCGATCCTGCTGGTGATGGTGGGCGGCGCGCTGCTGTTCCTGCTCGGCTACGTGGTGCCGCAGTTCGCCGGCATGTACGAGAGCCTGGACGCGCAGATGCCGTGGTTCACGCAGGTCGTGCTCGGCGTCGGCCTGTTCGTGCGCGACTGGTGGTTCGTGCTGCTGGCGGTGCCGGCGCTGGCGCTGTGGTGGCTGGACCGCAAGCGCCGCGATCCCGCGTTCCGCGCGCGCCTGGACGAGTGGCTGCTCGGCCGCAAGCTGGTCGGTTCGCTGGTCGCCAAGCTCGACACCGCGCGGCTGATGCGCACGCTCGGCACCCTGCTGAAGAACGGCGTGCCGCTGCTCACCGCGATCGGCATCGGCCGCAACGTGCTGCTCAACCGCTCGCTGGCGCGCGACGTCGAGGCGGCGGCCGAGGAGGTCAAGAACGGCGTCGGCCTCGCGGCGGCGCTCGCCCGCGGCAAGCGCTTCCCGCGCCTGGCGCTGCAGATGATCCAGGTCGGCGAGGAGTCGGGCGCGCTGGACACCATGCTGCTCAAGACCGCCGACACCTTCGAGCAGGAGACCGGCCAGGCGCTCGACCGCATGCTCGCCGCGCTGGTGCCGTTGATCACGCTGGTGCTGGCCGGGATCGTCGGCGCGGTGATCCTGGCGGTGCTGATCCCGATCTACGACCTGACCAACTCGATTTCGTGACCGGCATCGGCGCGCACGGGCCGGCGGGCGCCCGCGAAGGAAAATCGCGGCTGAAGCCGCTTCCGCGCCGCGGCCGCGCTTCGTCCAGAATGACCGGCATCCAGACCCAGACACGAGGAGTCCCCGCCATGCAACGCAACCGCTCGCTCACCCGTGGCCCTGGCCGTGCGGCGCAGTCCGGCTTCAGCCTGATCGAGATCATCATCGTCACCGTGCTGATCGGCGGGATCGTGGCGTTCGCGGCCAGCCGCATCCTCGGCGGCGGCGACAAGGCCAAGTTCAAGCTCGCGCAGTCGACCGTGCAGACCATGGCCGAGAAGATCCAGTCGTACCAGATGGACACCGGCAGCCTGCCCGGCTCGCTGGAGGACCTGGTCCGCCAGCCCGCCAGCGCGAGCGGCTGGCTCGGCCCGTACGCGAAGGAAGCCGACCTCAAGGATCCGTGGGGCACGCCCTACGTCTATCGCGTGCCCGGCGACAACCAGGCCTTCGACCTGGTGAGCCTGGGCGCCGACCGCAAGGACGGCGGCGACAGCGTCGACGCCGACATCAAGTACGAGTGATGCGCGGGCGCGGCGCGCGGGCGGAGCGGTCTGCGGTCGCGAAACCCGCGCTCGTTCCGCGCGGGCGTTGAATCCGCCATGACGCGTCCGTTCCGCGCCAGATCGACGGCAGCCGCGCGTCAGCGCGGCTTCACCCTGCTCGAGATCGTGGTGGTGATGGTGATCATCGCCGCCGCGGTGGTGCTCGGCGCGATGGCCACCACCGGCGGCGCCGAGCGCATGCGCCTGCACGCGAGCAGCAAGCAGATCGCCGCCAACCTGCGCTACACGCGCGCGCAGGCGATTTCCAGCGGCCGGCCGCAGCGCTTCGAGATCGATCCGCGCGCGCGCACGTGGACCGCGCCCAACGGGCGCCACGGCAGCATCCCGGCCACGCTCGCGGTCGAGTTCACCGGCGCGCGCCAGGTGCAGCCGCAGGCCGGGGTCGGGGCGATCGTGTTCTTCGACGACGGCGCCTCCACCGGCGGCCGCGTGCAACTCGCCGCCGCGCGCGGCGGCGCCTGGAACATCGACGTGGCGTGGCTGACCGGCGAAGTGAGACTGGAGCGGGCGGGGGAGCGGCGGTGAAACGCGAGACGCCGGGCGGGCGGGCAAGCGGTGCAGCGTTCGGTTGGCAGGGGCGTTGGCGCGCGTGCGCGGAGCGCGACGCGCGCGGGCTCGGGCTCGGGCGAACCGGTCGCGCAACCCGCGAAGGCATCGTTCGCGCCGCGCCGTTGGATTCCGGGCAGCGCAACCCCGGCCCCCGGAACGGCGTCGCTGGCGTCGCGCCGGGAAGCTCGAGGCAGCGCGGCTTCACCCTGCTCGAGGTGATCGTCGCCTTCGCCGTGCTCGCGCTGGCGCTGGTGCTGCTGCTCGGCACGCTGTCGGGATCGGCGCGCGAGGTGCGGCTGTCGGCGGACGCCGGGCGCGCCGCGCTGCATGCGCAGTCGCTGCTCGACCAGGTCGGCGTCGGCGAGGCGCTGCGGCCGGGCGTGCGCGACGGCGAGTTCGAGGACGGACGCTATCGCTGGAACCTGCGCATCGATCCCTATGTCGATCCGTCCCGGCGCGCGCCCGACACCATCGATCCCGCCGCGGCGCGGCTGCTGCTGCTGGCGCTGGACGTGGAATGGGGCGACGGCGGCCCGCGCCAGCGCCTGCAGCTGCAGACGCTGCGGCTGGCGCAGCCCGATGCGTTGGGGGGGCAGCGATGAGGGCTCGGGCATCCGGGGGCGGGCGATTCATTCACGCAAGCCGTGCCGACGGCATCATTGCCGCTGGCCCGGGACGATCAGCGCAGCGGGGCTTCACCCTGCTCGAGATCCTGCTCGCCACCGCGCTGCTCGCCGCCGGCCTGGCACTCGCGTTCGCCACCCTGCGCGCGGCCACCGCGACCGCGCAGCGCGGCGAGGCGCTGTCGCAGCGCAGCGAGCGCGTGCGCGCGGTCGAGGGCTTCCTGCGCCGGCGCATCGCCTCGGCGCTGCCGGTCGGCTTCGCGACCAAGCCCGACACCGGCGAGCAGATTCGATTCATCGGCGAGCCCGAGCGCATGCGCTTCGTCGCCGACCTGCCCGACTACCTCGGCCGCGGCGGACCGCACCTGCACGACGTGCAACTGCTCGGGGACGGCGACCGCGCGCGCCTGGCGGTGTCGTTCACCATGGTCGCCGGCGCGCAGCCGCAGCCCGAGCGCAGGCCGCGGCCGCCGGAGACGCTGGCGCGCGAAATCGCCCAGGTGCGCTTCCGCTATCGCGGGCTCGACGCCGACCACCAGCTCGGCGAATGGCAGGACGCCTGGGAGGCCCAGGCGCAGCTGCCGCTGCAGGTCTCGATCGAGATCCTCGACGCCGACGGCACGCGCTGGCCGACGCTGGTGGTCGCCTTGCCGCAGGCCGGGCTCGACGCCGGCGGGGGGCTGTTCCAATGAGGCGTCCGTGAAGCGCGCGCGCGGCGTCGCCCTGCTGCTGGTGATGTGGCTGACCATGCTGCTGGCCGCGGTGGTGGGTGCGTTCGCGCTCAACGCGCAGATGGAGAAGCTGCAGGGGCGCACGCTCAGCCGCGGCATCGTCGCCGCGCAGGCCGCGCGGGCGGGCGTCGAGTACGCGCTCACGCGCTTGGCCGACGACGACCCGCGCCGGCAGTGGCTGCCCGACGGGCGCGGCTACGACTGGAACTTCGGCGGCGCGCGCGTGCGCATCGCCGTGGTCGACGAATCGGGCAAGGTGGACCTGAACTCGGCCGACGTCGAAATGCTCTCGCGCCTGTTCATCGCCGCCGGCGTCGACCGCGCGCAGGCCGCGGACCTCGCCGGCGCGATCGCCGACTGGCGCGATCCCGACGACCTCGTGCAGCCGCAGGGCGGCGCCGAGGATCCGGCCTACGCCAGCGCCGGGCTGTCGTGGGGCGCCAAGGACGCGCCCTTCGACACCGTCGCCGAGCTCGAGCAGGTCATCGGCATGACGCCGGCGATCTACGCCAGCGTGGCGCCGTACCTGACCGTCTACAGCGGGCAGATGGTCCCGGACGCGCAGTTCGCGGACGCGACGGTGCTGCAGGCGATGGGGATCGATCCGGCGCCTATCCTGGAGCAACGCAAGGGGCGCGGGCCCGCGGGCGCGAACGCGCCCGCCTTGGGCGGCGGCAGCGGCACGTATAGTATCGACAGCCGCGCGCGGCTCCCGGACGGCCGGCAGTCGGTACTGCGGGTCGTCGTGCGCGCGGGGATCGGCAACATCCCCGGATCCGCCTACACCGCATTGCGATGGGAAGAGGGAGCCTCGACGACGCGATGAACGCCGCTGTCGACAACCAGGCTGCGACGCCTTCGCTCCGGCAGCGCCTCGGGCGCGCGGGCGGGCGCCTGCGCCCCGGCGTCGGCGGCTTCTGGCGCTGGTGGACGGGCGCGCTGGCGGGTTGGCTGCCGCCGCGGCTGCGCACGCTGCTGGGGCTGGCCCACGAGCGGCTGCTGCTGCAGCACGCCGGCGAGGAACTGCGGGTGGCGATCGACCGCGGCGGCGGCCTGCGCGAGGCCGGCACGCTGCCGTGGACGGCGCAGGAGGCGGCCGCCGGCGACGGGCTGCTCGCCTCGCTGCTGGCGCCGCGCATCGCCGACCTGCCGCGCTGGCTACTGCTGCCCGGCGACGCCGGCCTGCGCCGCGTGCTGTCGCTGCCGGCGGCCGCGGCGGAGCGGCTGCGCGACGTCGTCGCGTTCGAGATCGACCGGCAGACGCCGTTCGCCGCTGCCGGCGTGTATTACGACGCGCGCGTGCTTTCGCGCGCCGGCGACCAGCTCCAGGCCGAGCTCGTGGTGGTGCCGCGCGACACCGTCGACGGCGCGCTGGCTGCGCTGGGCACGCTGTCGGCCACCGTGGCCGGCGTCGACCTCGCCGGCGACGACGGCGTTCCGCTGGGCATCGACCTGCTGGCCGGCGCGCAGCGCCATCGCCGCGTCGACGCCTGGCGGGGCTGGAACCTCGCCTTCGCCGCCGTGGCGCTGGTCGCGGTGGCGCTGGCGATGTGGCAGATGCTCGCCAACCGGCGCGACGCGGCGGAGTCGTTCCAGGCGCAGGCGCAGGCGCGCGCGCAGCAGGCCCGCGGGGTCGCGTTGGAGAAGCGCCAGCTCGTCGACCTGGTCGAAGGCATGGACTTCCTGCAGCGGGCGCGCGCCGCGCGCCCGACCACGGTCGAGGTGCTGGACGAACTGGGCCGCCGCCTGCCCGATTCCACCTACCTGGAGAAGCTGTCCGTCGAGGGCGACCAGATCCTGCTGATCGGCCAGAGCCGCGAGGCGTCCGCGCTGGTGGGGCAGCTCGAAGGCTCGAAGCTGTGGCGCTCGCCGGCGCTGACCGGCGCGCTGCAGCCCGACCCGCGCACCGGCCGCGACCGCTTTACCCTCACCGCGCAGCTCGCGGTGGCCAACCCGCCGGCGCCCGCGCGCCGCGGCAGCCAGGAGGGCGCCGATGCAGGCGGCCAGCGCTGACCGCGACCGCTGGCTGGCGCTGGGCGTCCTCGCCGCGCTGCTGGCGGTGGCCTACCTGGTGCTGGTGCACCCGTGGTGGACGGTGCCGATGCTGGAGGTCAACGGCCGCATCGACGAACTGCGCCAGCGCGACCTGCGCGCGCGCATGGAACTGCGCCAGGCGCCGGAAGTGCGCAAGCGGCTGCAGGCGCAGCGCGCGAGCGCGGCGCGCGTGCCCGGCTTCATGGCCGAGCACAGCCCCGAGCTCGCGACCTCGGCGCTGGTGCGGCGGCTGGAAACCGCCGTGCTCGAGGCCAGCCCGCGCAACCGCAGCTGCGCGATCATCAACCGCTCGCCGCTCACCGAGGCGCGCCAGCAGCGCTTCCCGCGGGTCGCCGTGCAGGTGCGGCTGCGCTGCGGCAATCCAGAACTCGCCGCGGTGCTGTATTCGCTCGAGAGCGGCTCGCCGCGGCTGTTCGTCGACAACCTCAACGTGCTGAGCCTGGGCAACTTCCGCTCGGCCGCGCGCGAGGAGCAGGGCGGCGGTGGCCTGGACGTGAGCTTCGACCTCTACGGCTACCTGCAGCCGACGCCGGGAGCGCCGACCGGTGCGCGCTGAGAACGCCGGCGCCAAGACCTGGCTGCTCGGCGCGACCGCCGCGTGGGCGCTGTGCGCCTGGCTGCTGGCGCTGCTGGGCATGGGCGGCCGGGTGGTGCCGCTGCCGGAGGATCCTTCGCTGCTGCAGCCGCTGCCGCAGGCGCGCAAGGCGCCGCCGGCGCGGCTCGGGCCGCTGGCGCAGTACGCCGAGATCAGCCGCCGCCCGCTGTTCTCCGAGGACCGCCGGCCGCAGCCGTTCGTGATCAACCCCGACGGCGAGGACGACGGCAAGGGCGGCTTCGACTACGTGCTGACCAGCGTGCTGGTGGCGCCCGGCTTCCGCATGGCCATCCTGCAGCCCAGCGGCGGCGGCGAATCGGTGCGCGTGCGCGAAGGCGCGGCGCCGGACACCGCGCCGGGCTGGGTGCTGTCCTCGGTCGACGCCCGCAGCGCGGTGTTCAACGGCCCCGAGGGCGAACGCAAGCTGGAGCTGCGGGTGTTCGACGGCGAAGGCGGCGAGCCGCCGACGCCGATGGCCACCGATGCCCGGTCAGGGGCTGCGGCGGGCCCCGGCGCGCCGGCGACGAGGGAGGCGACCGACGCCCGCCAGACGCCGCGCCAGGCCACGCGCGACGCCGCCGCCCCGCAGCCGCCCGCGCCCTCGCAGCCGGCCGCGCCGCAGGCGCAGCAGGACGCGGACGCCAACCGGCCCTCGGCCGAACAGATCGAGGCGATCCGCCGGCGCATCGAAGAGCGTCGCAGGAAACTGCGGCAGGAACGCCCGCAGGACCAGCCGCCGGCGGGCCAGAAACCGTAGAGTGCACGCATGAATCCTCGTTTCCCCTTCCGGGCGTTCGCCGCCACCCTCCTCGCGACCCTGCTGGTCGCGTGCTCGACGATGCCGGCCCCGCACCTGGAGCGCGGCGGCGCCGGCACCGCGGTGCCCGGCGCCGGCCAGGCCGGGAGCGCCGCCGCTGGCCCGGTGTCCGCGCAGCCGCTGCCCGACGCGGCCGACGCCGTGCCGCAGGCGCAGGTGCGCCGCGGCACCGGCCGCACCATCAACGGCGCGGTCGCCGCCTCGCCGCCACCCAACCTCGCCGGCACCACCGGCGAGGCGACGTTCAACTTCGAGGGCGAGTCGCTGCAGGCCGTGGTCAAGGCGATCCTGGGCGACATGCTGGGCCAGAACTACGTCATCGCCCCCGGCGTGCAGGGCACGGTGACCCTGGCCACGCCCAAGCCGGTGAGCCCGGCGCAGGCGATGTCGCTGCTGGAGATGGTGCTGGGCTGGAACAACGCCCGCATGATCTACAGCGACGGCCGCTACAACATCGTGCCGGCCGACACCGCGATGGCCACCGGCGCGGTCGCGCCGCGCACCGGCAGCGCCGTCGGCGCGCGCGGGTTCGAGTCGCGCGTCGTGCAGCTCAAGTACATCTCGGCCGCCGAGATGGAGAAGATCCTCAAGCCCTACGCGCGCCCGGGCGCGGTGGTCGGCACCGACCCCGGCCGCAACGTCATCACCGTCGCCGGCAGCCGCACCGAGCTGGAGAACTACCTGCGCACCATCCAGATCTTCGACGTCGACTGGATGTCGAGCATGTCGGTGGGCGTGTTCCCGCTGCAGTACGGCAAGGCCAGCAAGGTGGTGCAGGACCTGGAGAAGGTGTTCGGCGAGCAGAGCAAGACGCCGGTCGCCGGCATGTTCCGCTTCATGCCGCTGGAGGGCGCCAACGCGGTGCTGGTGATCACTCCGCAGCCCGAGTACCTCGACCAGATCCAGCAGTGGCTCGAGCGCATCGACGGCGCCGGCGCCGGCCAGCAGCTGTTCTCCTACGAGCTCAAGTACATCAAGGCCAAGGACCTGGCCGACCGGCTGGCCGAGGTGTTCGGCAGCGGCGGGGGCGGCAACCGCGGCACCGGCGGCGACGGCAACGTCAGCCTGATGCCGGGGATGGATCCCAACCAGATCCGCAGCGACGGCTACGGGGACCGCTCCGGCACGACGATGGACACCGGCGACGCGCTCGGCGGCCTGGGCAACGGCACGTCCTCGGGCACCGGCATGGGCTCGGACACCGGCGGCGCGCTCGGCGAGGGCACGCTGAACCTGGACGCGCGCCAGAACGGCAACGGCGCGGTCACGCTCGAGGTCGAGGGCGACCGCGTCGGCGTGGCGGCCGTCGACGAGACCAACACCCTGCTGGTGCGCACCACGGGGCGCGCGTGGAAGTCGATCCGCGACGTCATCGAGCGCCTGGACGTCATGCCGATGCAGGTGCACATCGAGGCGCAGATCGCGCAGGTGACGTTGACCGGCGCGCTGAACTACGGCGTCAACTGGTACTTCGAGAACGCGCTCGGCACCACCGAGCTCCCCGACGGCATCGGCGTGCGCAACGTCACCGGCGGAGGCGGCATCGCCTACACCTTCCTCAGCGGCAGCTCGGTGGCCTTCCTCAGCGCGCTCGACCGCGTCACCGACGTCAAGATGCTGCAGACGCCGTCCGTGTTCGTGCGCAACAACGCCGAGGCGACCTTCAACGTCGGCACGAGGATCCCGATCAACTCGGTCTCGTTCGATCCGTCGACCGGCAGCACCGGCACCTACAACAGCGTGCAGTACCTCGACACCGGCACCATCCTCAAGGTGCGCCCGCGCGTGACCAAGGACGGGATGGTGTTCCTGGACATGGTGCAGGAGATCAGCTCGGCCGGCGACATCCCGGACAACTGCACGATCAACTGCAACCCGCGCATCGACACCCGCCATCTCAAGACCGAGGCCGCGGTGGAGAGCGGGACGACGGTGATGCTGGCCGGGCTCATCACCGACGGGGTCACGCGTGGTTCGTCCGGGTTCCCGGGCCTGAGCCGGATCCCGATCATCGGCGGGCTGTTCGGCGCCCAGAACTCGTCGACCAACCGCAGCGAGACCATCATCCTGCTCACGCCCACGATCGTCCGCAACCCGCAGGAAGCGGTCGAGCTGACCGACGAATACAGCCGCCGCTTCCGCGCGATGGAGCCGCTGTATCCGAAGTCGAAGAAGTGAGCGGCGGCCGGCGACGCGGCGCGCAACGGACGCGATGAGGGCGACTTGAGCGAACTGCCGATCGTGCTGCTGCCGGTCGGCGTCGACGACGACGCGCTCGACGCCTGCCTGGCCGCCCTGGAAGCAGGCACGCCGGCCGGCGCCCGGGTCTGGCTCGCGGACGACGCGCAATCCGGCCCGCGCGGCTACGCCATCATCGAGCGCTGGATCGCGCGTACGCGGCTGCAGGCCGACTACACGCGGCGGCCGCGGCCGATCGGGCAGGTCGCGCACCTGGACGAGATGCTGCGCGCCTGCGGCGAAGCCGACGTGATCGTGCTGGCGCCCGACGCGGTGCCGGCGCCGGGCTGGGCGACCGAGCTGGCGGCGTGCTTCGCGCGCGATGCCTCGATCGCCGCTGCCACCCCTTGGTGCAACGCCGGCGAGACGGCGGCCTGGCCGCGCTGCGGCGAGGTCTCGCCGATGCCCGGCGACCTCGCGCGCACCGCGCGCGCCGCCGCGGCGATGCCGCCGGTGCACCCGGAGCTGCCGGCCGCGGTCGACCACGCGGTGATCCTGCGCGGCAGCGCGCGGCGCAAGGCCGGCGGGCTGGACGCGGCCAGCTACGCCTCGTGGTACGCGGCGCTGATCGACCTGTCGCTGCGGCTGTCGGGGCTGGGCTGGCGCAACGCGCTGTGCGAGACCGCGTTCGTCGCGCGCGGCGGCGAGGGCGGCCCGGCCGACGGCGACCTCGACGCGCTCGCGGCGCGCTGGCCGGGCTGGCATGCGCGGCTGGCCGGCTTCCTCATGCACGATCCGCTGGCCGCCGAGCGCCGTGCGTTGTCACGCGCATATGAACTCGTGGACGCGCCGGCGGCCCAGCATGAGCTGTTCCCGCGCGCACAGGTGCCGGTGCACGACGCGCCTGCTGCCGACGCCGTCCCGACGGACGCCACCGGCATGGAGGAACGATGATGAATCGGATTCAGAAGAGCGCTAGCGTCGTGCCCCGCAGGTTTCTTGATGTCGTCATCCCCGCGAAGGCGGGGATCCATGGACTTTGCCTTCAGCGGGTTGACGTCCATGGATTCCCGCCTTCGCGGGAATGACGAGTGACTATTCTTCCGGAACGGGGCGCCAAGGCGTGCACGCATCGCAACACGACGCGGATGGACGGCGAGGCGAGGGCATCGCCGCCGTCGTCGTCACCCACGAAAGCGCGGCCACCATCGACGATTGCCTGGCGCGCCTGCGCGCGGTCGACGGCGTCGTCCAGGTGCGCGTGGTCGACAACGACTCGCGCGACGGCACGCTGGCGATCGTGCAGCGCCATGCCGCGGCCGACCCGCGCGTGCGCTTCATCGGCAACCCCGACAACCCCGGCTTCGCGGTCGCCTGCAACCAGGGCGCGCGCGACGCCGACGCTCCCTGGCTGGCCTTCGTCAATCCCGACTGCCTGCCGGAGCCCGGCGCGCTGGCGCGCCTGCTGGCGCACGCGCGCGCGGCCGGCGGCAACGCGCTGCTCGGCGCCGACCTGGTCGACGAGGCCGGCGTGCGCGACGGCGCCGCCCGGCGCGACGATCCGGACTTTGGCGCGATGCTGCGCGGGCCGTTCCGCGCGCGCGCCGGACGGCCGCTGGACGTCGCGGTGGACGAAGCGCAGCCGCTGCAGCGTGTGGACGCGGTGTCCGGCGCGCTGATGCTGCTGCCGCGCGCGCTGTTCGAGCGCATCCACGGCTTCGACGAGGGCTACCGCCTGCACGCCGAGGACCTCGACCTGTGCCGGCGCGCGCGCGCGGCCGGCGCGACGGTGGCGGTGGCCAACGACGTGCGCGTGCTGCACCTGCGCGGTGTGTCGAGCCGGGCGCGCCCGGGCTTCGTCGAATGGCACAAGCATCGCGGGCTGTGGCGCTATTTCCGCAAGTTCGAGGCGCCGCGGCGCGGCGTCGCCGTGCGCGCCGGCGTGTGGCTGGCGATCTGGTTGCACTGGCTCTCGCGGCTGCCGTCGGTGCTGCTCGCGCACCGGGAGGCGCCGTGATCATCCGCTCGCTGCTCGACACCGACCTGTACAAGCTCACGATGATGCAGGCCGTGCTGCACCAGCACCCGGCGGCGCAGGCGAAGTACCGCTTCCGGTGCCGCACGCCGGGCATCGACCTGGCGCGCCACGTCGAAGAAATCCGGGCGGAAATCGATGCGCTGTGCACGCTGCGCCTGGACGCCGACGAGCTCGCCTGGCTGCGCGGATTGCGCTACATGAAGCCGGACTTCGTCGACTTCCTCGGGCTGTTCCATCTCGACGCGAAGTACGTCACGTTGCACCCCTCGCGCGAGGCGCCGGGCGAGATCGTGCTCGAGGTCGAGGGGCCATGGCTGCACACGATCCCGTTCGAGGTGCCGCTGCTGGCGATCGTCAACGAGGTGTGGTTCCGCCACCAGCCGCCCGGCGACGAAGCCGAGGGGCTGCGCCGGCTCGAGGCCAAGATCGCGCGCCTGCGCGAGGTGCCAGACTGCACGATCAGCGACTTCGGCACCCGGCGTCGTTACTCGCGCGCGTGGCAGGCGCGGATCCTCCCGCGGCTGCGCGACGCGCTGGGGCCGCAGTTCGCCGGCACCAGCAACGTCTTCTTCGCGCGCGAGTACGACCTGGTGCCGCACGGGACGATGGCGCACGAGTTCCTGCAGGCCTTCCAGGCGCTGGGGCCGCGGCTGGTCGACTCGCAGAAGGCCGCGTTCGAGGCCTGGGCGCAGGAGTACCGCGGCGACCTCGGCGTGGCGCTCTCGGACGTGGTCGGGATCGAGGCCTTCCTGCGCGACTTCGACCTGTACTTCTGCAAGCTCTTCGACGGCATCCGCCACGACTCGGGCGATCCGTTCGCGTGGGGCGAGCGGATCATCGCGCACCTGGAGGCGCACCGGATCGACCCGCTGGCCAGGACGCTGGTGTTCAGCGACAGCCTCGACGTCGACAAGGTGCTGCGCCTGCACGCGCACTTCCACGGCCGCTGCAGGGTCGCCTTCGGCGTCGGCACCAACCTCACCAACGACCTGGGCCCCACGCCGCTCAACATCGTGATGAAGATGGTCCGCTGCAACGGCCAGCCGGTGGCCAAGGTCAGCGACTCGCCGGGCAAGGGCATGTGCGACGACCCCGGCTACCTGGCGTACCTGCGGCAGGTGTTCGGGTTGCCGGCCGAGGGCGTTTTGGCCACGGATTTGCACGGATGAACACGGATAAAAGCAGGACAAGGGATAAAGCAGGGAAAAAGAAAAGTTCCTCCGGCTCTTGGTCTCGAGTGGAAGCGGCAGCCGCTCACCAACAACCAGGAATTGCTCTATCCGTGCTCATCCGTGCAGATCCGTGGCAAAAACTGCTTATCCCCGGTGCCGGTTGATCTCGTCGCGCAGCGCGCGCGCGGCGGCAGCGGCGGCTTCGGCGTAGTCGTCGGCGGTCGAGGCGTACAGGATCGCGCGCGAGGAGCTCACCAGCAGGCCCGCGCCCTGCGCATCGAGGCCATTCGCGACCACCGCGGCGACGTCGCCGCCCTGGGCGCCCACGCCCGGGATCAGCAGCGGCATGTCGCCGGCGATCGCGCGGACCTCGCGCAGCTGTTCCGGCCAGGTGGCGCCGACCACCAGCGCGCAGTTGCCGTGGCCGTTCCAGTCGCGCGCGACGCGCGCGGCGACGTGCTGGTAGAGCGGGCGCCCGTCCACCACGAGGTCCTGGAAATCGCCCGCGCCCGGGTTGGACGTGCGGCACAGGACCACCACGCCCTTGTCGGCGCGGTCTAGGAAGGGCTGCACCGAGTCGCGGCCGAGGTAGGGATTGGCGGTGACCGCGTCGGCGCGGTGGCGATCGAAGGCCTCGGCGGCGTAGTGCTGCGCGGTGGACCCGATGTCGCCGCGCTTGGCGTCGAGGATGACCGGGATGCCGGGATGCGTGGCGTGGACGTGCGCGATGAGCCGCGTGAGCGCGTCCTCCGCGCCGCGGGCGGCGAAGTGCGCGATCTGCGGCTTGAACGCGCAGGCGTACTGCGCGGTGGCGTCGGCGATGTCGCGGCAGAAGGCGAAGATGGCGTCGGGGTCGCCGGCGAACTTCGATGGAAACTTCGCCGGCTCGGGGTCCAGGCCGACGCAGACGAGGGAGTTCGCGGATTGCCAGCGGGCTTTCAGGGCGGCGGTGAAGGTCATGCGGCTGTCTCGCCTTTGCTCGTCATCCCCGCGAAGGCGGGGATCCATGGACGTGGATTCTGATTACGGGACCAAGGCAAAGGCAAAGTCCATGGATCCCCGACAGGAGCACTCGGGGATGACGGCCTGGCAAAGGCGCCCGCGCGGTGCGCGAGCGCGCCAGGCCGTCACTTCAACGCCTTGAACCGCAGCCTGTGCGGGCCGGCGTCGTCGCCCAGGCGGCGCTTCTTGTCTTCCTCGTACTCGCGGTAGTTGCCCTGGAAGAACTCCACGTGCGAATCGCCCTCGAAGGCGAGGATGTGGGTGGCGATGCGATCCAGGAACCAGCGGTCGTGCGAGATCACGAAGGCGTTGCCCGGGAACTCCAGCAGCGCGTCTTCCAGCGCGCGCAGGGTCTCGATGTCGAGGTCGTTCGACGGTTCGTCGAGCAGCAGCACGTTGCCGCCCTGCAACAGCGTCTTGGCCAGGTGCAGGCGGCCGCGCTCGCCGCCCGACAGCGTGCCCACCAGCTTCTGCTGGTCCTGGCCCTTGAAGTTGAAGCGCCCGATGTAGGCACGCGACTGGATCTCGATGCCGTTGATGTTGAGGATGTCGGCGCCGCCGCTGACTTCCTGGAAGACGTTGTGGTTGCCTTCCAGCTTCTCGCGGCTCTGGTCGACGTAGGCGATGTTGACCGTCGGCCCCTTGGCGATCTCGCCCTTGTCCGGGGTCTCCTGGCCGGTGACCATCTTGAACAGCGTGGACTTGCCGGCGCCGTTGGGGCCGATGATGCCGACGATCGCGCCCGGCGGCACGATGAAGCTCAGGTCGTCGATCAGCAGGCGGTCGCCGAACGACTTCGACACGCCCTTGAACTCGATCACCGAGTTGCCCAGGCGCTCGCCCGGCGGGATGAAGATCTCGTTGGTCTCGTTGCGCTTCTGGTAGTCGACCGACTGCAGCTCCTCGATCCGGGCCAGGCGCGCCTTGCCCTTGGAGCGGCCGCCCTTGGCGTTCTGCCGCGCCCATTCGAGTTCCTTGGCGATGGCCTTCTGGCGCGCCTTCTCCTGCGATTCCTCGCGCTTGAGGCGGTCTTCCTTCTGCACCAGCCAGTCGGTGTAGTTGCCCTTCCACGGGATGCCGCGGCCGCGGTCGAGCTCGAGGATCCACTCGGCGGCGTTGTCGAGGAAGTAGCGGTCGTGGGTCACGGCCACCACGGTGCCGGTGTAGCGGGCGAGGAACTGCTCCAGCCACTCCACCGACTCGGCGTCGAGGTGGTTGGTGGGCTCGTCGAGCAGCAGCATGTCCGGCTTCTGCAGCAGCAGGCGGCACAGCGCGACGCGGCGCTTCTCGCCGCCCGACAGCTTGCCGATCACCGCGTCCCACGGCGGCAGGCGCAGCGCGTCGGCGGCCACCTCGAGCTGGTTTTCCAGCGTGTGCGCGTCGCCGGCGGCGAGGATCGCCTCCAGCCGCTCCTGCTGCTTGGCCAGCGCGTCGAAGTCGGCGCCCTCCTCGGCGTAGGCGGCGTAGACCCGGTCGAGCTCGGCCTGCGCGTTGAGGATCTCGCCGACGCCTTCCTCGACCGCCTCGCGCACGGTCATCGAAGGATCCAGCTGCGGCTCCTGCGCCAGGTAGCCGACCTTGATGCCCGGCTGCGGCCGCGCCTCGCCCACGAAATCCTGGTCGATGCCCGCCATGATCTTCAGCACCGTCGACTTGCCGGCGCCGTTCAGGCCCAGCAGGCCGATCTTGGCGCCCGGGAAGAACGACAGCGAGATGTCCTTGATGATCTGGCGCTTCGGCGGCACGGTCTTGCTGACGCCGTTCATGGTGTAGATGTATTGCGACATGGAGGCTCCGGGTAACGCAGGCCACGCCCGCGCGGTTCGCGCTGGCGGGAAGGCAATCGGGGAAGCGGGAATTATACGGCAGCGGCACGGTGCGGCCGGGACCCGCCGGCCGGACGCTGAACGCCTGCGGTGCGGGCCGGTTCCGGCAGGACTGGATTCAGCTGGCGGCGTCCATGCTCGCGCCACTGACCTGCCTACGGAGATCGCGCATGTCTACCTCCCTCAAGCTCGGCGCCGTGCTGCTGGCGCTCGCCGCGATCGCCTCGCCGGCCATGGCGGCGCCGCGCGACCATGGCGACCGCCACGGGCGCCACGACCAGTACGACGGCCGCCACGACCGCCGCGACGCCTACCGCAACGGCTATCGCGACGGGCGCCGCGACGACCGCCGCGTGGTCCATTACCGCGACCGCGACTACCGCCACGACCACCGCGACTACCGCCGGCCGCGCACCGTGTACTACGCCCCGCGGCGCTACTACGCGCCGCGCACGGTGGTCGTGCACCGCGGCCCGCCGCCGTGGGCGCGCGGCGGGCGCTACTACGGCCCGGGCTACGGCCCGACCTACGTGGTCCAGGACTGGCACGGCTACGGCCTGCGCCGTCCGCCGCCGGGCTACTACTGGCGCCGCAGCGACGCCGGCGACTTCCTGCTGGTGGCCGTGGCCACCGGGATCATCGCCGACCTCATCCTGGGCCACTGAGGCGGGACGGGGGTTTCGCGGAAGGGCGCGCCGGAAGGCGCGCCCTTTCCGTTTCCGGGCCCGGGCGCCCGGCCGGGCGGCCCCGGGGCGGCGGCGGGCTACAATTGCGATCCCCGCCCACGCCCCGGAGTGACGATGTTCCCGCGCGACGCCCGCATCGAAGGCTACGACCCCGAACTGGCCGCGGCGATCGCGGACGAGCAGCGCCGGCAGGAGGACCACGTCGAGCTGATCGCGTCGGAGAACTACGCCAGCCCGCGGGTGATGGAGGCCCAGGGCAGCGTGCTGACCAACAAGTACGCCGAAGGCTATCCGGGCAAGCGCTACTACGGCGGCTGCGAGTACGTCGACGTCGCCGAGCGGCTGGCGATCGACCGCGTCAAGCAGCTCTTCGACGCCGACTACGCCAACGTGCAGCCGCATTCGGGCTCGCAGGCCAACCAGGCCGTGTACCTGGCGCTGCTGCAGCCGGGCGACACCATCCTGGGCATGTCGCTGGCGCACGGCGGCCACCTCACCCACGGCGCCAAGGTCAACATCAGCGGCAAGCTGTTCAACGCCGTGCAGTACGGGGTGAACGACGAAGGGCTGATCGACTATGACGAAGTCGAGCGGCTGGCCGTCGAGCACAAGCCGAAGATGGTCGTCGCGGGCTTCTCCGCGTACTCGCAGGTCGTCGACTGGGCGCGCTTCCGCGCGATCGCCGACAAGGTCGGCGCCTACCTGTTCGTCGACATGGCGCACGTCGCCGGGCTGGTCGCGGCCGGCGTGTATCCCAACCCGGTGCCGCACGCGCACGTGGTCACGTCGACCACCCACAAGACCCTGCGTGGACCGCGCGGCGGCATCGTCGTCGCCAGCCGCGCCGCGATGGGCGCCGCGGCCGAGGAGATCGAGAAGAAGCTGCAGTCGATCGTCTTCCCCGGCATCCAAGGCGGCCCGCTGATGCACGTGATCGCGGCCAAGGCGGTCGCGTTCAAGGAGGCGCTGGAGCCCGGGTTCAAGGCCTACCAGGAGCAGGTGGTGAAGAACGCGCAGGCGATGGCGAAGACCATCATCGCGCGCGGCTACAAGATCGTTTCCGGCGGGACGGAGAACCACCTGATGCTGGTCGACATGATCGGCAAGGGCATCACCGGCAAGGATGCGGAGGCCGCGCTCGGCCGCGCCCACATCACCGTCAACAAGAACGCGGTGCCCAACGACCCGCAGAAGCCGTTCGTGACCTCGGGCCTGCGCATCGGCACGCCCGCCGTGACCACCCGCGGCTACGGGCAAGCCGACTGCGTGGCGCTGGCCAACTGGATCTGCGACGTGCTGGACAACCCGAAGGACGAGAACGTCATCGCCGGCGTGAGGGACAACGTGACGAAGCAGTGCGCGCAGTTCCCGGTGTATGGCTAGGCAGCCTGGAATGGGGAATCGTGAATCGGGAATCGTCAAGGCAGGCGAGTCCCGGTTTTCGCTTCTCCGGTTCCCCGCTCCCGATTCCCCGGTCCCGGCTTCCTGATGCATTGCCCGTTCTGCCAGCACGTCGACACCCGCGTCATCGACTCGCGCGTCAGCGACGACGGCGCGACGATCCGGCGGCGGCGCGAGTGCGAGGCCTGCGGCGAGCGCTTCTCCACGCTGGAGACCATCGAGCTCAAGCTGCCGGCGATCATCAAGTCCGACGGCCGGCGCGATTCGTTCGACGCGCGCAAGCTGCGCCAGGGCTTCGACCGCGCGCTGCACAAGCGCCCGGTGTCGGAGGAGCAGATCGAGGCCGCGGTGCGCGCGGTGGTGCACCAGCTGCGCATGACCACCGAGCGCGAGCTGCCCTCGCGCCGGGTCGGCGAATTCGTGATGGCCGAGCTGCGCAAGCTCGACCACGTCGCCTTCGTGCGCTTCGCCTCGGTGTACCGCTCGTTCGAGGACGTGGCCGACTTCCGCGAGGAGCTCGACCGCCTGGAGCGCGACCTGCCCGGCGAGGGCCAGCTGCCGCTGCTCGGCGGCGAGGTCGTGCGGTTCGACAAGCACGCCGACAAGGGCAAGAAGCGCTGAGCCGGCAAGCTGCCTGGACGCGCTCGCACGCGGGGCCTGTTTTCGCCACGGATCAACACGGATCGACCGGATAAACACGGATAAACACGGATCAAAGGCGTTTTTCTTGTTGCTTCATCCGTGTTGATCCGTGTCATCCGTGGCCAAGAGCTTTTCGAACGGGCGGACACCCTTGATGGAGGTGCAATGAGTTTCAGCGCGATCGACCACGCCATGATGGCCCGCGCGCTGCGCCTGGCGGCGCGCGGCCTGTACACCACCAAGCCCAACCCGATGGTCGGCTGCGTGCTGGCGCACGGCGAGGAGGTGGTGGGCGAAGGCTGGCACCAGCGCAAGGGCGGGTCGCATGCCGAGGTCTTCGCGCTGCAGGCCGCCGGCGCGCGCGCGCGCGGCGCGACCGCCTACGTGACGCTCGAGCCCTGCGCGCATACCGGCAGCACCGGCCCTTGCGCGGACGCGCTGGTCGAGGCCGGCGTGGCGCGCGTGGTGGCGGCGATGCGCGACCCGTTCCCGGCGGTGGACGGGCAGGGCTTCGAGCGCCTGCGCGCGGCCGGCTTCGCGGTCGAATCCGGGCTGATGGAGGCGCAGGCGCGCGCGCTCAACCGCGGCTTCCTCTCCAGGCTGGAGCGCGGGCGGCCGTGGCTGCGGGTCAAGCTGGGCACCAGCCTCGACGGCCGCACCGCGATGGCCAGCGGCGATTCGAAGTGGATCACCGGCGCGGCCGCGCGTGCGGACGTGATGCGCTGGCGCGCGCGCGCCGGCGCGATCCTGACCGGCTCGGGCACGGTGCTCGCCGACGACCCCGAGCTCACCGTGCGCTTCGACGACGCCACCGAGTTCGTCGCGCCGCTGCGGGTGGTGCTCGACCCGGGCCTGGCGACCATCGCCCGCGGCCGCGTGCGCGAGGGCGACGCGCCGACGCTGTACGTGCATGCGCCTGACGTGAAGCCGCCGCGCGACTTCACCGCCGAGCGCGCGCATGTGCCGGTGCGCGACGGCAACCTCGACCTGGACGCCGTGCTCGCGCTGCTGGCCGCGCGCGAGGTCAACGAGGTGCAGGTGGAAACCGGCGCGACCCTGGCCGGCGCGCTGCTCAAGGCCGGGCTGGTCGACGAACTGCTGCTGTACGTGGCGCCGGTGCTGCTGGGCGAGCGCGCGCGGCCGCTGTTCGACGGCCTGCGCATCGACCGCATGGCCGACCGCCTGCACCTGCGCACGGTCGAGACGCGCCGCGTCGGCGAAGACCTGCGGCTGCTGCTGCAGCCGCAGGCGGCGCCGGAGCTGGCGTAGCCGGGGACGTGGGAGCGGCTCTGAACGCACGAGGCACGACCATGCAGGACCACGCCTTCAAGGACCACTTCTCCGCCGTCGCCGGCGACTACGCGCAGGCGCGGCCTCTGTATCCGACCGCGTTGTTCGACTGGATCGCCGCGATCGCGCCGGCGCGCGAGTTCGCCTGGGAAGCCGGCTGCGGCAGCGGCCAGGCCAGCCGCGACCTCGCCACGCGCTTCGCCCGCGTGCACGCCACCGACCCGAGCGCGGCGCAGGTCGCGCAGGCGCCGGCAATCGCCAACGTTTACTTTGCCGTCGAGCCGGGCGAGCGCTGCAGCCTGCCCGACGCCAGCGTCGACGCGGTGTGCGTGGCGCAGGCGCTGCACTGGTTCGACCGCGCTGCGTTCTTCGCCGAGTGCGCGCGCGTGCTGCGCCCGGGCGGCGTGCTGGTGGCCTGGGGCTACCAGGACATCGAGGTGCCGGGCGACATCGCCGCGGCCAACGCCGCGCTGCAGCGCGAGATCGGGCCGTACTGGCCGCCGGAACGCGCCGACATCGACGCCGCCTACGCCGGCTACGCCTGGCCGTTCGCGCCGGTCGCGGCGCCGGCGTTGGAACTCGAGGCGGACTGGCCGCTGCCGCGCCTGCTCGGCTACTTCGCCAGCTACTCGGCGACGAAGCGCTGCCGCGAGGCGACCGGCGTCGATCCGGTCGCAGCGCACGCGGACGCGTTCGCTGCCGCCTGGGGAGATCCGGCGACGGCGCGCAGGGTGCGCTGGCCGCTGTTCGTCCATGCCCGCCGCAAGCCGCTGTAGGAGCGCCCCTTGGGCGCGACCGGGCTTTCCAGGTAGAGCCATCGCGCCAAGGGGCGCTCCTACGGGAACGCTGCGTTCGCGGCGGAGGCTGCGACCCGGATGCTAGAATCCGCGCCGCCGGGCATCCCGGCACACCACAACCAGACGTCTTCAGGGCGGGGCGAGATTCCCCACCGGCGGTAGGCGCGGCGCTTCCACGAAGCCACGCGCGAGCCCGCGAGCGCTTCGGCGGCATGCCATTCCCTGCGGGGATCGTGCGGCGGAAGGCAGCAGACCCGGTCGAATGCCGGGGCCGACGGTCACAGTCCGGATGAAAGAAGACGGCATCGCGCCCGCTCCGCAACGCTGGGCGGCGCGCCTGCCTCGCGCCCCGGGGCGTTTTTCGCCATTGCCTGCGGGAAACGTGCCATGCCCAACCGCCATTCCTCCATCCGCCTCCGCTCGCAGGAGGCGCGCTGACATGTTCACTGGGCTGATCGAGGGCGTCGGCCGACTCGCGGCGCGCGAGGCGCGCGGCGGCGACGCGCGGCTGCGGATCGCGACCGGCACGTTGCCGTTCGAGGGCGTCGCGCTGGGCGAGAGCATCGCCGTCAACGGCGCCTGCCTGACCGTGGTCGCCTTCGACGACGCGCACTTCGAGGCGGACGCCTCCAACGAGACGCTGGCGCTGACCACGCTCGGCGCGCTGCCGGTCGGCGCGGCGGTGAACCTCGAGCGCGCGATGCGCCAGGACGACCGCCTCGGCGGCCACCTGGTCAGCGGCCACGTCGACGGAGTAGGGCGCGTGCGCGGCATCGCGCAGGACGCGCGCGCGCAGCGCTGGGCGTTCGACGCGCCGGCGCCGCTGCTCAGGTACGTCGCGCGCAAGGGCTCGATCTGCGTCGACGGCGTCAGCCTCACCGTGAACGCGGTCGACGACGCCGGCTTCGAGGTCGCGCTGGTCCCGCACACCATCGCCCACACCGCGTTCGCGCAGGCGAAGGCGGGCGACGCGGTGAACCTGGAAGTCGACCTGGTCGCGCGCTACGTCGAGCGGCTGCTGTCGGCGAGGGACGAGGCATGAGCTTCGCGCCGATCCCAGAGCTGCTGGAGGAAATCCGCGCCGGCCGCATGGTCGTCATCGTCGACGACGAGGACCGCGAGAACGAGGGCGACCTGATCATGGCCGCCGAGCTGGTGCGGCCGTCCGACGTCAACTTCATGGTCACCCACGCGCGCGGGCTGGTGTGCCTGTCGCTCACGCGCGAGCGCTGCGCCCAGCTCGGGCTGCCGCCGATGGTGCGCGACAACACCTCCGCGCACCACACCAACTTCACCGTCAGCATCGAGGCGGCCGAGGGCGTGACCACCGGCATTTCCGCCTACGACCGCGCGCACACCCTTCGCACCGCGGTGCGCCCGGACGCGCAGCCGCGCGACCTGGCGCAGCCGGGCCACATCTTCCCGCTCGCCGCGCAGCCGGGCGGCGTGCTCAATCGCGCCGGCCACACCGAGGCGGCCGGCGACCTGGCGATGCTCGCCGGGCTGGAGCCGGCCGGCGTGCTGGTGGAGATCCTCAACGCCGACGGCAGCATGGCGCGGCGGCCGCAGCTGGAAGCGTTCGCGCGCGAGCACGGGCTGAAGATCGGCTCGATCGAGGACCTGATCCGGCACCGGCTGGAAACCGAGCACACGGTCGAGCGGATCGACGCGCGCGACATCGACACCGCGCACGGCCCGTTCCGGCTGTTCACCTACCGCGACCGGCTCGGCCACGCGCTGCACTTCGCGCTGCTGCGCGGCGAACCGGACCCGGCCGTGCCGACCCTGGTGCGCGTGCACATGCAGAACCCGCTGGCCGACGCGCTGCACTGGCGGCGCGCCGACTTCGGCCCGCTGGTCGGCGACGTGCTGGCCACGATCGACCGCGAAGGCCGCGGCGCGCTGGTGCTGCTGGGCGGGCCGCAGGACGCCGACGCCCTGCTGGCGCGCCTGCGCGAGCAGCCGCAGGCGCAGCCCGCGCGCGCCGGCGCGCTGGCCGAGTGGCGCCGCAACGGCGCCGGCAGCCAGATCCTCGCCGACCTGGGCCTGGGCAAGCTGCGGGTGCTGGGCACGCCGCGCAAGCAGGTGGGCCTGGCCGGCTTCGGCCTGGAAGTCGTCGAATACCTGTAGGAGCGCCCGTTGGGCGCGATGGCTTTGCCGGTCAAGCCTGATCGCGCCCAAGGGACGCTCCTGCGCCAAAGCGATCGCGCCCAAGGGGGCTCCCACGACCCCGCGGCGATCCGGCGCCGGCGGCGGGGTAAACTGTCCGCCCTTTTTCGCAAGCCCCCCGCATGCCCCACCTCGAAGGCGACCTGCGCGCACCCGAAGGCGCGCGCTTCGCGATCATCGCCAGCCGCTGGAACCCGCGCATCAGCGACGCGCTGGTGGCCGGCGCGCGCAAGACCTTCGCCGAGCACGGCGTCGGCGAGGACGCGATCGACGTCGTGCGCGTGCCCGGCGCCTGGGAGATCCCGGTGGCCGCCGCGCGCCTGGCCGGCGGCGGCGCGCACGCGGCGATCGTCGCGCTGGGCTGCGTGGTGCGCGGCGACACCCGCCACTTCGAGCACGTCGCCGACCGCTGCGCCGACGGCCTGATGCGGGTCGCGCTCGACTTCCGCCTGCCGGTCGCCAACGGCGTGCTCGCGGTCGACGACCAGGTCGACGCCGAGCGCCGCGCCGGCGGCAGCCACGGCAACAAGGGCGAGGAATGCGCGCTGGTGGCGATCGAGATGGCCAGCCTGGCGGGGAAGTTGCCGTGAGCGGCCGCAACCACCACCCGCGCCGCGACGGCATCGACCCGGTCGCGCGCTCGCGCTCGCGCCGGCGCGCGCTGCAGGCGGTGTACGCGATGCAGCTCTCCGGCGCCGACGCGAAGAACGCGATCGCGCAGTTCGCCCACGAGCAGGCGCACGAGGTCGCGGATCTGGAGTATTTCGAGGAGCTGGTGCGCGGGGTCGAGAAGCACCGCAGCGAGCTCGACGCCGCGCTGCAGCCGTTCCTGGACCGCGGCATCGAGGAAGTCGACCCGATCGAGCGCGCGATGCTGCGCATCTCGGCCTACGAGCTGCAGCACCGCCTCGACGTGCCCTACCGGGTGATCATCGACGAGGCGCTCAAGGCGGTGAAGCGCTTCGGCTCCGAGCACGGCCACACCTACGTCAACGGCGTGCTGGACCACGCGGCCGCGCAGTGGCGCGCGCTGGAGATGCAGGCCACGCGCGGCGGTTGAGCCGCGCGGCGCCGCGGCCAGAGCGCTGCTCGTGCGGAATGGAACCGGCCGGACTCGCGTGGTGGTCGTGGCAGGCACATATGTCATCCCGAGCGTAGCGAGGGATCCGGGTCGGCTCGCGGAAACATCGGATCCCTCGCTGCGCTCGGGATGACAGGCGGACGGATGCCGCCTCTCCCGTTTCATCCGTTCAAGCCCGCTGATCCCAGGCCATGGAATTCGACCTCATCGCTCGCATCCGCCGGCGCGCCGCGAGCGTCCGCGGCGACGTCGTGCTCGGCATCGGCGACGACGCCGCGCTGCTGGCGATGCCCGCCGGCCGGCAGTTGGTCGTCACCATGGATGCGCTCAACGCCGGGGTGCATTTCCCCGCCGGCACCGACCCGGCCGACGTCGGCTGGAAGGCCCTCGCGGTGAACCTGTCCGACCTCGCCGCGATGGGCGCGCGGCCCGCGTGGTGCACGCTGTCGCTGTCGCTGCCGAATGCGGACGATGCCTGGGTCGAGGCCTTCCTCGATGGCTTCCTCGCGCTGGCCGCGCGGCACGACGTCGCGCTGGTCGGCGGCGACACCACGCGCGGGCCGCTGTCGGCTTGTGTCACCGCGCACGGGCTGGTCGAGACGGGCAGGGCGCTGCGCCGCGACGGCGCACGCGCCGGCGACGATGTCTGGGTGACCGGCACGCCCGGCGACGCCGCCGGCGCGCTGGCGCAATGGCAGGCGGGCGGCGCGCGCGATCCCGCGCTGCGCGCGCGGCTCGACCGGCCGACGCCGCGCATCGAGGCCGGCCTCGCGCTGGCGGGCATCGCACACGCGGCGATCGACGTGTCCGACGGTTTGCTCGCCGACCTCGGCCATGTGTGCGCGGCCAGCGGCGTCGGCGCGGAGGTCGCGCTCGACGCGCTGCCGGTGTCGGCGGCGCTGGCGGCGGCGTTCGATGCCGACCGCCGCCGCGTCCTGCAGTGCGCCGGCGGCGACGACTACGAGCTGTGCTTCACCGCCGCGGGCGGACGGCGCGACGAGGTCGCGGCGATCGCGGAGGCCTGCGGCGTCGCGATGTCGCGCATCGGCCGCATCGTCGACGGCGGCGAGGTGGCGGCGCTGGAGCGCGATGGCCGCCGCTGGGCGCCGCCGCGGCGGGGCTTCGAGCACTTCGCCGGCTGAGCGCGGCCTGCGTCACGGCTCGTGGGAGCGGCTTCAGCCGCGAGCTCTTGCCAGAATGGCGCGAGCGCGCCCGTGGGAGCGACGGAAGTCGCGACGGGTTGCCGACTACGCTGTCGCGATTTCCGTCGCTCCCACAACAGGCGAGTGGCGAGTGCGATAAAGCTCGCGGCTGAAGCCGCTCCCACGAGATCAGGCGCTGTCTGCGCCCCTCGGTTCGTCATCCCCCTCGCAAGCGTTCACGGCGCCTCAGCCAGCACCTCGTGCACCCGCTCGCGCAGCGCCGGCAGCACCTGGCCTTCGAACCACGGATTGGCCTTGAACCAGGCGACGTTGCGCGGGCTCGGATGCGGCAGCGGCAGTTGCGCCGGCAGGTAGTCGCGCCAGGCGCGCATGGTGGCGGTGAGGCTGGCCTTGCGCCGCGCACCGAGGAAATACGCCTGCGCGTGCTGGCCCACCAGCAGCGTCAGCCGCACCTGCGGCAGCAGCGGCAGCAATCGCGGATGCCAGGTCGCGCGGCATTCCGGCCGCGGCGGCGCGTCGCCGGAGCCGGCCTTGCCGGGATAGCAGAAGCCCGTCGGCACGATCGCGACCCGGCGCGGGTCGTAGAAGGTGGCGTCGTCCATCTGCAGCCATTCGCGCAGCCGGCGGCCACTGGCGTCGTTCCACGGAATGCCGGTCGCGTGCACGCGCATGCCCGGCGCCTGCGAGGCGACCAGGATGCGCGCGGTGCCTGCGGCCTGCAGCACCGGGCGCGGCCCGAGCGGCAGCGACGCCTCGCAGAGGCGGCAGGCGCGGATGTCGCGCAGCAGCGCGTCCAGCGCGCCGCCGCTCACGGCGGCAGCACCTTCCCCGGATTGAGGATGCCGTCGGGATCGAAGGCGTCCTTCACCGCCCGCATCAGCCCCAGCGTTGCGCCGTCGAACGCCTGCGCCATGAAGTCGCGCTTGGCCACGCCCACGCCGTGCTCGCCCGAGAGCGTGCCGCCGAGCGAGAGCGTCAGTTCGAACAGCCTCGGCAGCGCGGCGTGCGCGCGCGCCGACTGCGCCGCGTCGTCCGGGTCGAACAGGATGTTGGCGTGCAGGTTGCCGTTGCCGGCGTGGCCGAACGCGACGATCGGCAGCGCGGCGTCGCGCGCCAACGCCTCGATCCCGGCCACCAGCGCGGGGATGCGCGAGACCGGCACCACCACGTCCTCGTTGATCTTGCCGGCGGCGATCGTGCGCAGCGCCGGCGACAGCGCCTTGCGCGCCGCCCACAGCGCCTCGTTGGCGGCCGGGTCGGTGGCGGCGGCGAGCTCGACCAGGCCGTCGCCGCGCGCGGCGCGCTCCAGCGCCGCGACCACATGCGGCAGGGTCTCGTCGTCGCCGTCGGCCTCGATCATCAGCAGCGCGCCGGCATCGGCGACGTCGGCGCCGCCGACCTCGCGCACCAGGCGGATGCAGGCCGCGTCCATGAACTCGAGCATCGACGGCGCCGCCGGCTGCGCCATGATCCGCGCCACCGCCGCGCCGGCGCTGGCGACGTCGGCGTAGCTCGCGCGCAGGCTGGCGCGGCGCGTCGGCAGCGGCGCCAGCTTCAGCGTGGCCTCCACCACCAGCGCCAGCGTGCCTTCGCTGCCGACCAGCAGGCGGGTGAGGTCGTAGCCGGTGGCGTTCTTGGTGGTGTTGCCGCCGACGCGCACGACCTCTCCCGTGCCGGTCACCGCGACCAGGCCGAGCACGTTGTCGCGGGTGGCGCCGTACTTCACCGCGCGCGGGCCGCCGGCGTTGCACGCGATGTTGCCGCCGACCGTGCACTGGTCGGCGCTGGCCGGGTCTGGCGGCCAGAACAGCCCGTGCGGCGCCAGCGCGCGCTGCAGGTCGCCATTCAACACGCCCGGCTGCACCACCGCCTGGCGGTCGTCGACGCGCACTTCGAGGATGCGCGCCATGCGCTCGAACGACACCACCACGCCGCCCGCGTACGGGATCGCCGCGCCGGTGCTGCTGGTGCCGGCGCCACGCGCGACGACCGGCACGCGGTGCGCGCGGCAGGCGCGCACGATGGCGACGACCTCGTCGAGGTCCTGGGGAAGCGCGACCGCATCGGCCGGCGCCCAGCGCTTGGAGCTGTCCTCGCCGTAGCGGCGGCGGGCGTCGCCGCCGCGCAGCCAGCGGTCGCCGAGCAGGTCGCGCAGCGAGGTGTCGAGCGGGGCGGGCAGGGAAGGGGCCACGGGCGCCATTGTAGGCGTCCACCCACCGGCGCCGGCTTCAATCATCGGCGCGGAACGCGTCGCGCAGCCAGGCGAACGCCGGCGCCGCGGGATCGCCGCTGGCGTCGACCACGTCGAAGCGGCAGGGCGCGTCGGCGTAGCGCCGGTGCGCGCAGAGGAAGGCCTGCGCCGCCTTCACCAGCTTGCGGCGCTTGTTGCCGTCGACCGAGACCGCGCCGCCGCCGAAGCGCGCGTCGCGCCGGTAGCGCACCTCGACGAACACCAGCGTGCCGCGGTCGAGCATCACCAGGTCGAGCTCGCCGAAGCGGTAGCTGGCGTTGGCCGCGACCGCGCGCAGCCCGTGCCCGGCGAGAAATTCGCGCGCGGCCGCCTCGATCGCGGCGCCGCGCGTGCGCGCGTCGGTCAACCGCCGCTGCCCAGCGAGACCACGTAGCCGTTGCTGAAGGTGGACCATAGCGGCGTGCGCAGCACGTTGCCTTCCGGGCCGATCCGCAGCACGCCGGTCGCGCCCGGCACGTTGGCGTCCGCCGACAGCGCGAGGTGCTCGAGGTAGGCGGTCAGCAGCCACGCGTCGTAGCCGAACGCGAACAGCTTGGCGGCCGGACCGCGCGCGCTGGGCAGCGTCTTCTGCGTCTCGGCCGCGTTCGGGATGCCGGCCACCGACGCCAGGCCCCAGCGCTCGGCCGGGAAACGGATGCCGTCGAGCGCACGGTCCTCCTCGGCCTTGCCGGTGCCCGACAGCAACTGCGAGGTCGCCACGCGCGGTTTGGTCGACAGCCCCGCCGCCGCGAGCTGCGGCGCGACCGCGCGCGCCTGGCCGCCGCGCAGGGCGATGAACACCGCATCGATCCCGCCCGGCGCCTGCGTCGCGCCGAGCAGCGCGGTGGACAGGTCGGGCTTGTCGCCCACCACCGCCAGCACCTGCGTGGTGCCGCCGTGCGTGGCCAGCTGCGTGGAGAAGGCGTTGCTGCTGCGACGCGCATAGTCGTCGCCGGAACTCAGCACCAGCACGCGCCTGGCGCCGGTCGAGGCCAGGTAGTCGGCGGCGCTGCTGCCGTCGTCCTCCGGCGCCAGCGAGAAGCTCGCGCTGTTGAGCGGCGGCGCGATCGTGCCGCGGTTGAGCGCCAGCACCGGCACGCCCGGCTGCACGCCGCGGAACACCTCGTCCACGCCCTCGCGCCCGAGCGGGCCGAGCACCTGGTCGGCGCCGTCGGCGACCGCGCGGCCGTAGGCGGCCACGGCGCCGCCCCCGGTCCCCGCGGTGTCGTAGAAGCGGATCTCGGGGCGGCGGCGGTGCTCGCCGTAGTAGCCGGCGAGCAGGCCGTCGCGCACCGACGCGCCGGCGGTGGCCAGCTCGCCGCTCAGCGGCAGCAGCACCGCCAGCCGCTGCGGCGGGCGGTAGCCGTCGCGCTCGGCGGGCGGGCGGTTGCCGGCGTCGAACTGCCAGTGCGCGTTGCGCGCGCCGGTGTCCTGCGGCGCCTCGGCCTGCGGCGCGCCGGGCGCGACCCGCACGGTCGAGCAGCCTGCCGCCAGCACAGCCAGCAGCGCGGCGGCGAAGATCCCTTTCAGTGGATGGCGCATGGTGCCGGTCCGGAAGCGAGAACGGCTAGGATTCTACCGTTCCGTGCCTGGAACATGGGTCGCGCGCCCCTCGCCGGGGGTTGCCGGCCGCGCATGGAGACCGGATGCCAATCCCCGAAGCACACCCGCCCCAGGCCGCCGGCAACGGCGCCACGGGCACGCTGCACGTCGTCGCCACCCCGATCGGCAACCTCGCCGACCTGTCGCCGCGCGCGCTCGACACGCTGCGCGCGGTCGCCGCGGTCTGCGCCGAGGACACCCGCCACACGCGCCAGTTGCTGGCGCACTTCGGCATCGAACGGCCGCTGGTGGCGCTGCACGAGCACAACGAGGACGAAATCGCCGGGCGCCTGGTCGCGCGCCTGCAGGCCGGCGAATCGCTGGCGCTGGTGTCGGATGCCGGCACGCCGCTGGTGAGCGATCCGGGATTCAGGTTGGTGCGCGCGGCGCGCGCGGCCGGGATCCGGGTCAGCCCTGTGCCCGGTCCCAGCGCGCTGGTCGCGGCGCTGAGCGTGGCGGGGCTGCCGAGCGACCGCTTCGTGTTCGAGGGCTTCCTGCCGGCGAAGGCGGGCGCGCGCCGCGCGCGCCTGGCGGCGCTGGCTGCCGAGTCGCGCACGCTGCTGTTCTACGAATCGGCGCACCGCATCGAGGAAGCGCTGGCCGACGCCGTCACCGCGTTCGGCGCCGAGCGGCCCGCGGTGCTCGCGCGCGAGCTGACCAAGCTGTTCGAGACCGTGCTCGACGGCACGCTCGCGCAGCTGCACGCGCGCGTCGGCGCCGACGCCAACCAGCGCAGGGGCGAGTTCGTGCTGCTGGTGCAGGGCGCCGGCGACGATGCGCAGGCACGCATCGCCGAAGGCCGCCGCGTGTACGCCAGGCTGTGCGAGCACCTGCCGCCGTCCACCGCGGCCAGGCTGGCCGCCGAGCTCAGCGGCGCGCCGCGCAAGGCGCTGTACGGCGGCGGGGCGTAGCGCTGCGCGAGGCTGCGGCGCGGCAACCCGTGCTTGAGCAGGCACCCTGCGCCGCACGCGACATGCGTGGCGGTTCGCATCCCGGACGTGTCATTCCGAGCGCAGCGAGGAATCCGCCCCTGCGTCGCGGCCCGGATTCCTCGCTGCGCTCGGAATGACAGCAAGAAGAAGCAGACAGGCCGGTGGCCGCGCCTGCGCACCTGCCCGCGGCGCGACGCCCCCCGCCGCCGTGCGACAATGCCCGCGGCGGAGTCGGCCAGGCAGTCGCGTCATGCGCAAGCATGCCGAGGAAAGTCCGGGCTCCACAGGGCACGGTGCCAGGTAACGCCTGGGCGGCGCGAGCCGACGGAAAGTGCAACAGAAAGAAACCGCCGAACGGCTTTTCGGAGCGCGTGGCAAGGGTGAAATGGTGCGGTAAGAGCGCACCGCGAGCCTGGCAACAGGCCGGCACGGCAAACCCCACCGGGAGCAAGGCCAAATAGGGACCTCTTGACGTTGCCCGCGTCGGGTCCGGGTAGGCTGCTCGAGCGTCGCGGCGACGCGGCGCCTAGAGGAATGACTGTCCAAGACAGAACCCGGCTTACGGCCGGCTCCGCCCCAGAAAACCGAAGCGTCCGAAGCCACCAGCCAGCCACGCTGCTACGTCTGTCTTCGAGGCGTCTCCCGCACGGCACGAACACCCCTCCCCCGCTTGCGGGGGAGGCTGGGTGGGGCGACGCCGCGTCGCCCCACCCGAAGCCGCGTCCAATCGCGCGAGTTCCGGATTGCACCATCGCACGGCACGAACACTCCTCCCCGCTTTGCGGGGGAGGCTGGGCGGGGGCGACGCCGCGTCGCCCCACCCGAAGCCGCGTCCAATCGCGCGAGTTCCGGATTGCACCCTCGCACGGCACGAACATTCCTCCCCGCTTTGCGGGGGAGGCTGGGTGGGGGCGACGCCGCGTCGCCCCATCCGAAGCCGTGCATCGAATCGCCCCAGTTGCGAGGCGCGTCTCCCGCAGGGCGCGGGCCCTCCCGCGTACGGGTGGAGCCGGGTAGGGCGAGGCTTGCCGGGCGACGAAAGCCGCGACCGTCCCGACCGGCGAAAGCCTCGCGGCTTCCGCCGCTCCTGCAGGATCGCAACCGCAAGCCGCGCCGACAGTCGTCGATGGCGCGTTCCGCAGCCGGCAGAACAATAACCAGCGATCAAGCCAATTGGGCCCACCTCCGGGACAATGCGCACTCCACCGCCCGCAACCCACCAACCGCGCCCGCCTCCTTCAGCAAGGTCAAGACCTCGTTCAGATTGCGACCAAGGGCCCAATTCTCAAAATTTGAGACGAATCAGCCGCTTGTGGATAAAGCTTGAACAAGTCTCTCAAGTATCGCGCAAGTCATTGACGGTACTGGCGAATTTCCTCCTCCAAACCTGTTGACAACCCTGGGGGGCGCTCCTAAGGTGGCGACTCGTGGGAAAACCGGGAGAATCGTGGTTTTCCAGCGCTGAAGTCCGCCCGAAGACGGACATGATCGGACCAGGGTTGCCGTGTTCCAGGGTGAGACCGCCATCACCATCGACGACAAGGGCCGGCTGGCGATCCCGACCGGCCACCGCGACGTCGTGGCCCGCGAGTGCGGCAACCGCCTGGTCATCACCTACAACCCCTTCGAGTCCGGCTGCCTCTACCTGTACCCGCAGTCGGTCTGGGAGGGCGTGCGCGACCAGGTCAACCGGCTGCCGCGCACTCGCAGCGTCAGCCGCAACCTGCAGCTGAAGCTGGTGGGCGCGGCGACCTTCGTCGAGCCCGACGGCAGCGGCCGCATCGGCATCCCCGCCAGCCATCGCAACGCGATCGGCATCGAGAAGAAGGCCGTGCTGGTGGGCATGGGCGACAAGTTCGAGCTTTGGAGCGAGCAGGCGCACCTCGCGCAGATCCGGCAGACGCTTGGCGATGCCGACCTGGGCGAGGACCTGCTCGATTTGCAGTTGTGACGGGCGGTGGCGCGGATCCCCGGTCCGCCCACCTTCCCGCGGCGCATCTGCCGGTGATGTTCGCGCAGGTCATGGACGGGCTGCAGGTGATGGAGGACGGGACGTATCTGGACGGCACGTTCGGGCGCGGCGGCCACGCGCGTGGCGTGCTGCAGCGCCTGGGCACGAGAGGACGGTTGCTGCTGATGGACAAGGACCCCGAAGCGATCCTGGTCGCCGAACGCGAGTTCGGCCCGGACCCGCGCGTGGCGATCCGTCGCGGCAGCTTCGCCGACCTCGCGCGCTGGGACGCGGCGCAGCCGGGACTCGACGGCGTGCTGTTCGACCTCGGCGTGTCCTCGCCGCAGCTCGACGTCGCCGAGCGCGGCTTCAGCTTCGGCAAGGACGGCCCGCTCGACATGCGCATGGATCCCGATGCCGGCGAAAGCGCGGCGCAGTGGCTCGCGCGCGCGCCGGAGGCCGAGATCGCCGACGTGCTGTGGACCTACGGCGAGGAGCGCATGAGCCGCCGCATCGCGCGCGCGATCGTCGCGCGCCGCGCGCAGGAGCCGCTGGTGCGCACCGCGCAGCTGGCCGAGCTGATCGCCTCGGTGATGCCGCGCCCGAAGGCCGGGCGCCACGAGATCCATCCGGCCACGCGCTCGTTCCAGGCCATCCGCATCCACGTCAACCGCGAGCTCGCGGACCTGGAGGCCGGGCTCGACGCCGCGCTGGCCGCGCTCCGGCCCGGCGGCAGGCTCGCGGTGATCAGCTTCCACTCGCTGGAAGACCGCATCGCCAAGCGCTTCATCGCCCGCCACGCCAAAGCCCCGGCCGGCAACCGCCGGCTGCCGGAAGCGCAGGGCTTCGTGCCGGTGCTGCGCGCGATCGGCGACGCGAGGAAGGCCGACGCCGCGGAAGTCACCGCCAACCCGCGCGCGCGCAGCGCGGTGCTGCGGGTGGCCGAGAAGCTGGGGGCCGCCCCGTGACCCGCTTCCTCGTCGCCGTCCTGGTGATCGCCAACGTCGTCACCGCGATCGGCGTGGTCGATGCGCGCCACGAGCACCGGCAGCTGTTCGTGCAGCTGACCCGGCTCGAGCGCGCGCGCGACGAGCTCAACATCGACTTCGGGCGCCTGCAGCTCGAGCAGGCCACCTGGGCCGAGGCCAACCGCATCGACCAGGTCGCGCGCACGCGCTTGGGGATGAAGTTCCCCGAGACCGCCGACATCGTGGTGATCCGGCCATGAGGGGCCGGGATGCGGGGATGGGGGGGCGGGATTCGCAAAGGCGCGAAGGCGGGTTCGCGCGCCTGCGCTCGCTGTTCGGCGCCAGGCTCCAGAACCCGGAATCGCGGCCTCGCCGCAACCGCGCGCAGTTCAACCTGCGCGGGCGGCTCAAGCTGGTCGCCGGCACGCTCGCGCTGTGCGCGGCGGCGCTGGTGGTGCGCGCGGCGGACCTGCAGCTGGTCGACAACGCCTTCTACCAGAAGAAGGCCGACGCCAGGATCCTGCGCGAGATCCCGATCCCGACCTCGCGCGGCATGATCACCGACCGCAACGGCGAGCCGCTGGCGGTGTCGACGCCGGTCGCGTCCCTGTGGGCCAACCCGCAGGAGCTGAGCAAGTACCCCGACCGCCTGCCGGAGCTGGCCAAGGCCACCGACCTGCCGCTGGACTACCTGACGCGCTACGTCTCCCAGCGCGCGGACAAGGAGTTCATGTACATCCCCGGCCACCGCCGCATCAGCCCGGCGGCGGCGCGCAGGGTGCTGGCGCTCAACATCCCGGGCGTGTTCTCGCAGCGCGAATACCGCCGCTTCTACCCGCAGGGCGAGGCGATGGCGCACATCCTCGGGTTCACCAACATCGACGACCAGGGCCAGGAGGGCATCGAGCTGGCCTTCGACGAATGGCTGCGCGGCAAGCCGGGCGCGGAGAAGGTGATCCGCGACCGCCGCGGCCGCATCGTCGAGAACGTCGACCTGGTGCGCGCCGCGGTGCCGGGCAAGGACCTCACGCTCAGCATCGACCGCCGCATCCAGTACCTGACCTACCGCGAGCTCAAGCACGCGCTGCTCGAAAGCGGCGGCAGCAGCGCCTCGGCGGTGGTGCTGGACATCAGCACCGGCGAGGTGCTGGCGATGGCCAACCTGCCGTCGTTCAACCCCAACGCGGTGGAAGCCGGCAAGCGCGACGCGCACCGCAACCGCGCGGTGACCGACCTGATCGAGCCGGGCTCGACGATGAAGCCGCTGACCGTCGCCGCGGCGCTGGAGAAGGGCGTGGTCACGCCCGGCACGCTGATCGACACCAACCCCGGCTGGATCCCCAACGGCCGCTACCGCACCACCGACACCAGCAACCACGGCGTGCTCACCGTCACCGGCGTGATCACCAAGAGCTCCAACGTCGGCGCGGCGAAGATCGTCGCCAAGCTCGGCGACCGCGAGTTCTACGACTTCCTGCGCCGCTTCGGCTACGGGCAGAGCACCCACAGCGGCTTCCCCGGCGAGGCGTCGGGCCTGTTCCCGCCGCCCTCGCGCTGGAGCGGCACCACCAAGCAGAC
>Ga0268289_100094_pt1 | contig 40709 bp, 29 predicted proteins | sample MetspNORM_FD_191340 | JGI IMG/M metagenome (GOLD analysis project Ga0268289, IMG submission 191340) | Soil microbial communities from San-Diego area, Southern California, United States - Methylocaldum sp. NOR-M | ecosystem: Environmental > Terrestrial > Soil > Desert | place: USA: California... | reverse complement strand
CCACCTGCACAGCGAGTATTCGCTCGCCGACTCGACGATCCGCATCCCGGAACTCGTCGCGCGCTGCGTTGCGCTGGGCCAGCCGGCGGTGGCGATCACCGACCGCAACAACCTGTTCGCGCTGGTCAAGTTCTACCGCGCCGCCGAGGCCGCGGGGATCAAGCCGGTCGCGGGCGCCGACGTGTTCCTCGCCGACGGCGACGAGGCGCCCTCGCGGCTGACCCTGCTGTGCCGCGACCACGCCGGCTACCTCGCGCTCTCGCGCCTGCTGACCCGCGCGTGGATGGAAGGCCATCGGCACGACGGCGTGGTGCTGCGCCCGCAGTGGCTGGCCGAGCACCACGAAGGCCTGTTCGCGCTCGCCGGGCGCCACGCGCAGGCGGGCCAGCTCGCCGGCGGCGGCCGCCACGACCTCGCCGAGCAGGCGCTGGCCGGCCTGCAGCGCCACTTCGGCGACCACCTGCACCTGGAGCTCACCCGCTGCGGGCTCGACGGCGAGCAGGCGTTCAACGATTTCGCGCTGCACGCGTCGGGCAAGCTCGGCATCCCCGTGGTGGCGAGCAACGACGTGCGCTTCCTCGAGCAGGAGGGCTTCGACGCTCACGAGGCGCGCGTGTGCATCGCCTCGGGCCGCGTGCTCGACGATCCGCGCCGGCCGCGCGACTACGGCGCGCAGCAGTACCTGAAGTCGAGCGAGGAGATGGCGGCGCTGTTCGCCGACGTGCCCGACGCGGTCGACAACGCGCTCGCGCTGGCGCAGCGTTGCAACCTCGAGCTGCGGCTGGGCACCTACTACCTGCCGGCGTTCCCGGTGCCGTCCGACCACACGCTCGACTCGTGGATCCGCAGCGAGGCGCGCGACGGCCTCCAGCGCAGGCTGCAGACACACCCGCTCGCCGATGGCCACGACCGCGCCAGCTACGACAGGCGGCTGGAGACCGAGCTCGACGTCATCGTCAAGATGGGCTTCCCCGGCTACTTCCTGATCGTCGCCGACTTCATCAACTGGGCCAAGGACCACGGCATCCCGGTCGGGCCGGGCCGCGGTTCGGGCGCCGGTTCGCTGGTCGCCTGGGCGCTGGGCATCACCGACCTGGACCCGCTGCCCTACGACCTGCTGTTCGAGCGCTTCCTCAACCCCGAGCGCGTGTCGATGCCGGACTTCGACATCGACTTCTGCATGGACCGGCGCGACGAGGTGATCGACTACGTCGCGGCCAAGTACGGGCGCGACCGCGTCAGCCAGATCATCACCTACGGCACGATGGCCGCGAAGGCGGTTGTGCGCGACGCCGGCCGCGTGCTCGGCTATCCGTACGGCTTCGTCGACGGCATCGCCAAGCTGGTGCCGATGACGCTGGGCATCTCGCTCGACGACGCGCTCGGCCGCACCGAGAAATCGCGCAGCGACGAGAACTGGCGCTCCGACGAGCTGATCGCGCGCTATAACGACGAGGACGACGTCCGCGACCTGCTCGACCTCGCCCTGCAGCTCGAGGACCTGACCCGCAACGCCGGCAAGCACGCCGGCGGCGTGGTGATCGCGCCCACGCCGCTGTCCGACTTCTGCCCGCTGTTCGCCGAGCACGACAGCGAGGGCCGCGGCCGCAACCCGGTGACGCAGTTCGACAAGGACGACGTCGAGGCGGTGGGCCTGGTGAAGTTCGACTTCCTCGGCCTGCGCACGCTGACGATCATCGACTGGGCGGTGAAGGCGATCAACAAGGGCCGCGATTCGTCGTTGGTGATCGGTGATTCGAAGGAGCGGGAGCTCGCTTCCGCCAGTCACCGATCACCAATCACCAATCACGGCCCGCTCGACATCTCCACCATCCCGCTGGACGATCCCGCGACCTACAAGCTGTTCGCCCGTGGCGATACCGTCGCGGTGTTCCAGTTCGAATCGCGCGGCATGCGCGAGCTGCTCAAGCGCGCTCAGCCGGACCGGTTCGAGGACCTGATCGCGTTGAACTCGCTGTTCCGGCCCGGCCCGATGGACCTGATCCCGGACTTCATCGAGCGCAAGCACGGGCGCGCGCAGGTGCAATACCCGCATCCGCTGCTCGAGCCGGTGCTGGCGCCGACCTACGGCGTGGTGGTGTACCAGGAACAGGTGATGCAGACGGCGCAGGTGCTCGCCGGCTACTCGCTGGGCGGCGCCGACCTGCTGCGCCGCGCGATGGGCAAGAAGAAGGTCGAGGAGATGGCCAAGGAGCGCGCCAAGTTCGAGGCCGGCGCGCTCGAGCACCACGGCATCGAGCCACGCGTGTCCGGGCCGATCTTCGACCTGCTGGAGAAGTTCGCCGGCTACGGGTTCAACAAATCGCATGCCGCCGCCTATTCGCTGGTCGCCTACCAGACCGCGTGGCTGAAGGTGCACCATCCGGCGCAGTTCATGGCCGCGGTGCTGTCCTCGGACATGGACGGCACCGACAAGGTGGTGATGTTCCTCGACGAGGCGCGCGCGATCGGCCTGACCGTGCTGCCGCCGGACGTCAACGCGTCGAACTACATGTTCGAGGCGATCGACGACGTGACCATCCGCTACGGCCTGGGCGCGGTGAAGGGCGTCGGCCGCGGCGCCTGCGAGGCGATCGCCGAAGAGCGTGCGGCCAAAGGGCCGTACGACGACCTGCTGGACTTCTGCAGGCGGGTGGAGTCGAACAAGCTCAACCGGCGCACGCTCGAGGCGCTGGTCAACGCCGGCGCGCTGGACGCGCTCGGCAGCAACCGCGCCACGCTGATGCTGCAGCTGCCCGAGGTGCTCAAGGCCACCGAGCAGATGGCGCGCGAGCGCGAGGCGGGACAGGTGTCGCTGTTCGGCGGCTTCGCCGAGCCCGCTTCGGCGTCGCGGATCGATCTGCCCGAGGCCAGCGAATGGCCGCTCGCGCAGAAGCTCGCCGGCGAACGCGAAACGCTCGGCCACTACCTCAGCGGCCATCCGCTCGATCCCTACCGCGAGGAACTCACCGCGCTGGTCGGCAACGACCTCGGCCAGCTCGACGCGCTGTGGGCCGCCGGCCAGGGCAACGGCGCGCCGAAGGAAGGCCGCAGCTGGCGGCCGGAAACCAGCGTGATCCTCGCCGGCCAGGTCGCCGGCATGCGCAAGCGCGGCGAGTCGCAAGCCTTCGTCCAGCTCGAGGACGGGCGCGGCCGCATCGAGTGCGCGTTCTTCGCCGAGGCGTACTTCGAGTTCGCGCAGCTGCTCACGCGCGATCGCATCCTCGTCGTCGAGGGCGGCCTGCGCGAGGACGAGTTCAGCGGCGGCTTCTCGCTGCGCGCGCGCCGCTGCTGGGATTTCCACCAGGTCTGCCCGCAGAGCGCGCAGCGGCTCAACCTGCGCCTGGACCTGCGCGTGCCCGGCGTGCTCGACCGCATCGAGGCGCTGCTCGCGCAGCATCGGCCCGGCAGCACCCCGCTGCGCTACGACCTGCTGCTGCCCGACGGCGCCGCCGGCACGCTCGACCTCAACGGCGGGCAGTCGGTGCGCGTGGACGCCGACCTCGCCGGCACCCTGCGCGCGCAGCCCGGCGTGCGCACGGTGAAGGTCGCAATGGGCAGCCGGCCCTGGGCGAACTGAGGCCGGTCGCCGACGTGGATTGTGGGAGCGGCTTCAGCCGCGAGCTTTTCCGGTTGACGGCAGCGTATGGAAGGGCTCGCGGCTGAAGCCGCTCCCACAACCGGCCATCCGCTAGACTGTCGCTTTCCCGCGCCATCGGCCCGTCGATGAACCCGAACTACCTCGACTTCGAACAGCCCATCGCCGACCTCGAGGCGAAGATCCAGGACCTGCGCCACGCCAGCACCGGTCCCGCGGTCAACATCGACGCCGAGCTGCACGCGTTGCAGGACAAGCTCCGGCTGCGCACCGCGCAGATCTTCCGCGACCTGTCGCCCTGGCAGGTCTCGCAGCTCGCGCGCCACCCGGCGCGGCCGTACACCAACGACTACATCCGGGTGGTCTGCGACGAATTCCAGGAGCTGGCCGGCGACCGCGCCTACTCGGACGACCCCGCCATCGTCGGCGGCCTGGGCCGCATCAACGGCCGCAGCGTGGTGATCATCGGCCACCAGAAAGGCCGCGACACCAAGGCCAAGGTGCGCCGCAACTTCGGCATGCCGCGACCGGAGGGCTACCGCAAGGCGCTGCGGCTGATGAAGATGGCCGAGCGCTTCAGGCTGCCGCTGCTGACCTTCATCGACACGCCCGGCGCCTATCCCGGCATCGGCGCCGAGGAGCGCGGCCAGTCCGAGGCGATCGCGCGCAACCTGCTGGAGATGTCGGAGCTGCGCATCCCGATCGTGTGCACGGTGATCGGCGAAGGCGGCTCCGGCGGCGCGCTGGCGATCGGCGTCGGCGACCGCACGGTGATGCTCGAATACAGCACCTACTCGGTGATCTCGCCCGAGGGCTGCGCCTCGATCCTGTGGAAGGACGCCGGCAAGGCCAAGGACGCCGCCGAGCAGCTCGGCCTGACCGCGAAACGGCTGCTCGAACTGGGCCTGATCGACAAGCTGGTGCGCGAGCCGATCGGCGGCGCCCACCGCAATCCGAAGCAGACCGCGACGCGCCTCAAGGCCGTGCTGCTCAACGAGCTCGACGCGCTGGAAGGCCTGCCGATGGACGTGCTGCTGGAGAAGCGCTACCGGCGCCTGCGCGGGTACGGGGCCTACGAAGCGGCGTGAATCGCGCGTCGCGTCGCATGCGCGCGCCGTAGGAACGCCCCTGCGCGGTCGGCTGCATCCGGACGAGGCTCCGGAGGCGCTCCGGCGCGCTTCCACACCGGTTCAATGCCCCCAGGCCCGCCGGTACTGCGCCGGCGCCTGCAGTTCGGCACCCAGGACACTGGCCGCGCGACGCGGGAAACAGGGATCGCGCAGGAACTCGCGCGCCAGCAGCACCACGTCGGCATCGCCGCCGGCGACGATCGCCTCGGCCTGCCCGGCCTCGGTGATGAGGCCGACCGCACCGGTGGCCACGCCCGCCTCGCGGCGGATGCGCGCGGCGAACGGGACCTGGTAGCCGGGGCCGGCGGCGATCGCCTGGCGCGGGTCGAGCCCGCCGCTGGAGACGTCGACGAGGTCGACGCCGAGGGTTCCGGCAATGCGCGCCAGTTCGACGCTCTGGTCGAGGTCCCAGCCGCCGTCGACCCAGTCGGTCGCGGAGATCCGCAGCCACAGCGGCAGCGGTTCGGGCCAGGCCTCGCGCACCGCGGTGATCACCTCGCGCGCGAGTCGCGCGCGTCCTTCGAAGCCGCCGCCGTAGGCGTCGTCGCGATGGTTGGACAGCGGCGACAGGAACTGGTGCAGCAGGTAGCCGTGCGCGGCGTGGATCTCGACGATGCGGAAGCCGGCCGCGTGCGCCCGCAGCGCCGCGGCGCGGAAATCGGCGACCACCCGCGCGATGCCGTCGGCGTCGAGCGCAAGCGGCAGCGGGTAGCCTGCGTCGAAGGCCAGCGCGCTCGGCGCCACCGTCTGCCAGCCGCCGCCCGCGCGCGGCACTTCGCCCGCGCCGCGCCAGGGCGCGAACGTGCTGCCCTTGCGGCCGGCGTGCGCGAGCTGCATCGCCGGGATCGCGCCCTGCGCGGCGATGAAGGCGGCGATGCGCGCCCATGCGGCGGCCTGCGCATCGTTCCACATCCCGGCGTCCTGCGGCGAGATGCGGCCTTCGGGCGACACCGCGCTGGCTTCGGTGAACACCACCGCGGCGCCGCCCACCGCGCGGCTGCCCAGGTGCACCAGGTGCCAGTCGTCGGGCATGCCGTCGGCCGACGAGTACTGGCACATCGGCGAGACCACGATGCGGTTGCGCAACTCGAGGCCGCGCTGGCGCAGCGGCTGGAACAGTGGGCTCATGGCGGCTTCCGTCGCGGGGAATCGACACTGTAGCGGCACCCCGGCCGCCGGCCCGCGCCAGCGATGGATCGCTGCATTGCGCGCCGGCGTGGCACCATCGGGCGATGGACGACGCCCTGCCCGCCGGATTCGAGCGGTTTCCGGACGCGCCGGAAGCCGGCGGCACGGTGGTGGTCGCGCTCAGCGGGGGGCTGGATTCGGTGGCGCTGCTGCACCTGCTGGCCACCCAGCCGGCGTTGCGCGCGCGCGGATTGCGCGCGATCCACGTCCACCACGGGCTCCACGCCGACGCCGATCGCTGGGCCGAGCACTGCGCCGCCGCATGCGCGGCGCTCGACGTGCCGCTGCGGGTGGCGCGCGTCGAAGTGGCGCGCGACGCCGGCATCGGGCTCGAGGCCGCGGCGCGCGAGGCGCGGCGGCGCGCATTCGCCGATGCGTTGGGCGCCGGCGAGGTGCTCGCGCTCGCACAGCACCGCGACGACCAGGCCGAAACCTTCCTGCTGCGCGCGCTGCGCGCCTCGGGCGTCGACGGACTGGCGGCGATGCGCCCGTGGCAGCGCTTCGCGGCCGGCTGGCTGTGGCGGCCGCTGCTGGAGGTGCCGCGCAGCGCGTTGCTGGCATGGGCCCGTGCGCGCGGCCTGCAGTGGATCGAGGACCCGGCCAACGCCGACCTGGCGCACGACCGCAACTTCCTGCGCCACCGCGTGCTGCCGCTGCTGCGCGAACGCTGGCCGGGCGCGGACGCCGCGTTCGCACGCAGCGCGGCGCTGGCGGCGGCCGACGGCTCGCTGCTGGCCGAAGGCGACGAAACGGCGCTCGCCCGCGCGCGCGGCGTCGATCCGGCGACGCTGTCGGTGCCGGCGCTGCGCGCGTTGCCGCAGGCGCGCCGCGCGCGCGTGCTGCGCCGATGGATCGAAGCGCTGGGACTGCCGCCGCTGCCCGCGCACGGCGTGGCGCGGATCGAGTCCGACCTGTTGCCCGCCGCCGGGGATCGCGAGGCCGCGTTCGCCTGGGGCAACGCCGTCGTCCGCCGCTGGCGCGACCTGCTCCACGCCGGGCGGCCGCGGCCGCCGCTGCCGGCCGGATGGCGCGCGCGCTGGGACGGCCGCGCGCCGCTTCCGCTGCCCGGCGGCGGCGTGCTTCGGCTGGAAGGCGCCGAGGGTTTCGACGCGCCGCTGCCGGTGGCGCCGCGCGCCGGTGGCGAGCGCATCACCCTGCCCGGCCGCGCCCATTCGCACGCGCTCAAGCACGTGCTGCAGGACCTGGGCGTGCCGCCGTGGCTGCGCGCGCGGATGCCGCTGCTGGTCGACCCGGACGGCGACGTGCTGGCCGCCGCCGATCTGGCCTTCTCCGGGGGCTTCGACGGCTGGCTGCGTGCGCGGGGCGCAAGCCTCGTCTGGGGCGACGCGTCGGGCGGTTGACCTGCACCGCCATGTGGGAGCGGCTTCAGCCGCGAGCTCTCGCCGCCTTGCCGGGAATCCAGGCAAAGCTCGCGGCTGAAGCCGCTCCCACGATTCGATGCGCTCCCTGGCCCACCCGTGCCATCGGCGACGCCCGCGGCGTAAACTGCACGCATGGCCCGCAAACCCGCTACCGAAACCGACGTCCAGGCATCCCCCGTCGCCGACTTCGAGGCCTCGCTCGATGCGCTCGAGCAGCTCGTCGAGAAGATGGAGCACGGCGAACTGAGCCTGGAGGAATCGCTGGCCGCCTATGAGCGCGGCGTCGGCCTCTACCGCCGCTGCCAGCAGGCGCTGGAGCAGGCCGAGCTGCGGGTGAAGCTGCTCACCGACCCGGCCAACCCGGCGGCCGCCGAACCCTTCGGCCCCGCGCCCGACGCCTGAGCGTGGACACCGCGACCGGCCCCGCCGACGCGGCCTTGCAGTGGCGCCGGCGCATCGACGCCGCGCTCGACGCCGCGCTGCCGCCCGCCGACGAGCCTCCGCTGCGACTGCACGCCGCGATGCGCCACGCCGCGCTGCTGGGCGGCAAGCGCATGCGCCCGCTGCTGGTCTACGCCACCGGCACCGCCTTCGGCGCCGGCGCCGACGCGCTCGACGCGCCGGCGCTCGCGGTCGAGCTCGTGCACGCCTACTCGCTGGTGCACGACGACCTGCCGGCGATGGACGACGACGCGCTGCGGCGCGGCCAGCCGACAGTGCACGTGGCCTTCGACGAGTCCACCGCGATCCTCGCCGGCGATGCGCTGCAGTCGCTGGCGTTCGAGGTGCTTTCAGGCGCGCCGTGCGACGCCGCCGCGCGGGTGGACATGCTGCGCGAGCTTGCGCAGGCCGCCGGCTCGCGCGGCATGTGCGGCGGGCAGGCGTTGGACATCGACGCCACCGGCGCGCGGCAGCGCCTGCGGCTCGATGCGCTCGAACGGCTGCACGCCCTGAAGACCGGCGCGCTGCTGCGCGCCAGCGTGCGCCTGGGCGCGATCGCCGCCGGCGTCGACGCGCCTACGCGCACACGGCTCGACCGCTACGCCGACGCGCTCGGCCTGGCCTTCCAGGTCCGCGACGACCTGCTCGACGTCGAGGGCGACAGCGCCACCCTCGGCAAGACCGCCGGCAAGGACGCGGCGCAGGACAAGGCGACGTTCCCGGCGCTGATCGGCCTCCCCGCCTCGCGCGCGCGGCTGCAGGCGCTGGCGGTCGAAATGGAAGAGGCGCTGCAACCGTTCGGCCCGCGCGCGGCCGCCCTTGCGGCGCTAGGGCGCGAGGCCATCGAGCGGAGCCATTGAGGCGGTTCGAAAGCACGCAACCCGAACGGCATCATCCCCGCGAAGGCGGGACAAGCGCGAAGCGCGCAGAACATCCGAAGGATGGCCCCAGCGGGGCGAGCGCAGCGAGTCATCCATGGACGTTGCCGTTCAATGGCTGACGTCCATGGATGGCCAGGCATTCGCCTGTTGCTCAGAACAGCCGCAGCGTGAACGGATACCGGTACGCCTCGCCGTTCCACGCCTTCACCGTGGCGACGATGCTGCACACCAGCCACATCACCGCGATCGCGCCGATCGCCAGCAGCAGCACCAGCCCCGCCGGGATGGTGACCAGCAGGCCGATGCCCAGCGTCAGCACCGTGGCGCCGACCAGGGCGATGCCGATCGCGAACGCCACGCAGGCGTAGATGAACATGCTGAGGTTGAAGTTGATCGCCTCGCGCGCGTGTTCGCTGGCGAACGGCGAATCGTCGCGCTTGACGAGGTAGACCACGGCCGCGGCGAGCACGCCGGCGGCGCCGGCGAACCAGCTGGTCATCAGCGCCAGCACCAGCGCCGAAAGATGCGCCAGCGCGGCCCACTGGCGCTCGCTGGCCGAGGGAGAAAGGGTTTGCGGCAGGCTGCCGTCGGCGGTGTGTTCCATCGTGCGCTCCCGGCCGGGAGGAAAGGCCCGGCACGGGGACAGGATGGGGGCTGGCGCGGCGCGCGCAACCCAACCAATGGGCTACCGGGACGCCCGCGCGCGTCGTGCGCGGGGCGCGGCCTGGGCCGCGCCCCGCGGGCCGGACTACTTGATCAGGCGCAGCGTGAACGGATAGCGGTAGGCCACGCCTTCATTGGCCTTGATCGCCGCGATGATGGTGAACACCAGCCAGGCGATGCCGATGATGATCCACAGCGGGATCGAGACCACCAGTCCGATGCCCAGCGTGAGCAGCGCCAGCAGGAACAGCGCGAAGAACACGATGCCCACGGTGATGTTGAAGTTGAGCGCTTCCTTGGCCTGGTCGTCGACGAAGGGCATGGTGTCCTTCTTGACCAGCCAGATGATCAGCGGGCCGATGAAGCAGCCGATGCTGCCCGCCCAGCCGGACGTGAGGATGCCGCCGACCAGCGCGGACAGGTGCGCGAACATCGCCCACTGGCGTTCTTCGGCGCCCGGCGAGCCCGGCGCGGAGGACGGCGGAGGCGGAGGCGGCGTCGCGGTTTCGTTGAAATCGGTCATCGTCGTTTCCCCGGATTGTCGGGCCGGCATCGGCCCGTCCCGGAGGATACGTCAGTCGCCGCCGGCGACGGTCATCCGGCCCACCAGGATCGGGCCGGTGCGCACGTGCGAGCGCGGGTCGATCTCGCTGCCCACCGCCTCGATGCCGGCGAACATTCCCCGGAGGTTGCCGGCGATGGTGATCCCGTCGACAGGGTGGGAAACCGCCCCGTCCTCGACCCAGAACCCGGCCGCGCCGCGCGAATAGTCGCCGGTGATGGTGTTCACGCCCTGCCCCATCAGCTCGGTGACCAGCAGGCCGCGGCCCATGCCGCGCAGCATCGACTCGAGGTCGCCGGCGTTGGCCGCGACCTCCAGGTTGTGCACCCCGCCGGCGTTGGCGGTGGTGGGCAGGCCGAGCTTGCGCGCCGAGTAGCTGCCCAGCACGTAGCGCTGCAGGACGCCGTCTTCCACCAGCGGCGACTCGCGCGTGGCCACGCCCTCGGCGTCGAAGGCGGCCGAGCGCAGCCCGCGCGGCAGGAACGGCAACTCGCGGATCGAGAACCAGTCGGGGAACAACCGCGTGCCCGCGGCGTCGACCAGGAAGCTCGCGCGCCGGTACAGCGCGCCGCCCGAGACCGCACCGACGAGGTGGCCGACCAGCGAGCGCGCCATCTCGGCCGAGAACAGCACCGGATAGGCGCCGGTGGCGACCTGCCGCGGCGCCAGCCGCGCCAGCGCGCGCCGCGCGGCGTGGCGGCCGATCGCGGCCGGCGCCTCGAGGTCGGATTCGGCCAGCGCCAGGCTGTACCAGCCGTCGCGCTGCATCGCCTCGCCCGTGCCCGCGATCAGCGCGCAGCCGATGCTGTGCTGGGTGCCGCGCTCGCGGCCGAAGAAGCCGTGCGAGTTCGCGTACACGCTCAGCGACTCGCCACTGCCGACCGAGGCACCGTCGGAATTGGTGATGCGCGCGTCGGAGTCGCGGCCGGCCGCCTCGCAGGCGAGCGCGAGGTCGATCGCGTGGTCGGCCTCCAGCGCCCACGGGTGCCAGCCGTCGAACTCGCGCAGGTCGGTGGCCATCAACGCGGCGTCGGCGAGGCCGGCGGCGGGATCCTCCTCGGTGTGGCGGGCGATCGCGCAGGCCTGGTCGACGGTGGCCTGCAGGCTGTCCTCGCGCAGGTCGGCGGTGCTGGCGCTGCCCTTGCGCCCACCGAAATAGACGGTGACGGCGATGCCGCGGTCGCGGGTGGACTCGACCGTCTCCACGCCGCCCATGCGCACGTTGACGTTGAGGCCGCGCTCCTCCGAGCACGACACCTCGGCCTGGCTGGCGCCGGCGGCGCGGCAGCGCTCGAGCAGGCGCGCGGCGACGGCTTCCAGGCGATCGAGCCGTTCCAGGCTGTCGTCGGTGGCGGCGGCGGGAGGAGTGAGGTTGGTCAATGGATTATCCTGACGATGCTGGAGCGGGTTCTTGCCACGGATTTTCACGGATCGACACGGATCGAGCGAATCGACGAGTGAGGCTCGTTCGGATTCGGTTCGCGCCGGCGCACAAGGCGTCCGGCTTGCGCCACATCGCGGATGCCGGAGGCCGGGGTCGTTTCTTCATCCGCGTTCATCCGTGCAGATCCGTGGCACAAAATCCAATCACCAACACGACGGCAACCGGCATGCGCGGAAAGGACGAAGACAGCGGCGAATTCCTCGGCCCCAGCCGCAGCCAGCAGCGGCGCGAGGCGCTGGACGTGCTGGCGCTGGCGCAGCGGCTGGTGGCGCTGCCGCCGGCGCAGCTGGCGAAGCTGCCGGTGCCCGAAGGCCTGCACCCGCACATCGCCGAGGCGCGGCGCATCACCTCGCACATCGCGCACAAGCGCCAGCTCGCGTTCCTGGCCAAGCAGATGCGGCGCGAGGAGGACGACACCCTGGATGCGATCCGCGACGCGCTCGACGCCGGCGGCGAGGCCGCGCGCCAGGAGACCGCGCTGCTGCATCGCGCCGAAGCCTGGCGGACGCGCCTGGTCGAGGAAGGCGACGCCGCGCTGGCCGGATTCATCGAAGCCCACCCGTCCGCCGACCGCCAGCAGCTGCGTCAGCTGGTGCGCAACACGCTGGAGGAGCGCAAGCGCGGCAAGCCGCCGCATGCGTTCCGCGAGCTGTTCCGCGCGGTGAAGGGCTTGCTGGAAGCAGGCGAACCCGGCGCCGACGAAGCCTCCTAGCGACAAGCTCGTGGGAGCGGCGCGCATCAGGCCTGCGTGCCGCCCACGGTCAGCCCGTCGATCAGCAGCGACGGCTGCCCCACGCCCACCGGCACGCTCTGGCCGTCCTTGCCGCACACGCCGACGCCGTCGTCGAGCGCGAGGTCGTGGCCGACCATGCGCACCTTCTGCATCGTCTCCGGCCCGTTGCCGATCAGCGTCGCGCCCTTGACCGGCGCGGTGACCTTGCCGTCCTCGATCAGGTAGGCCTCGGTGGCCGAGAACACGTACTTGCCGCTGGTGATGTCGACCTGGCCGCCGCCGAAGTTGACCGCGTACAGCCCGCGCTTGACCGAGCGGATCATCTCCTCCGGGTCGTGCGTGCCGGCGAGCATGTAGGTGTTGGTCATGCGCGGCATCACCAGGTGCGCGAACGATTCGCGCCGGCCGTTGCCGGTGGGCCTGGCGCCCATCAGCCGCGCGTTGAGCGTGTCCTGCATGTAGCCGGTGAGCACGCCGTCCTCGATCAGCGTGGTGCACTGCGTCGGCGTGCCCTCGTCGTCGATGTTGAGCGAGCCGCGACGGCCGTCGAGGGTGCCGTCGTCGACGATGGTGACGCCCTTCGCCGCGACGCGCTGGCCCATGCGGCCGGCGTAGGTGCTGGTGCCCTTGCGGTTGAAGTCGCCTTCCAGGCCGTGGCCGACCGCCTCGTGCAGCAGCACGCCGGGCCAGCCTGCGCCGAGCACCACCGGCATCACGCCGGCGGGCGCGTCCATCGCCTCGAGGTTCACCAGCGCCTGCCGCAGCGCCTCGCGCGCGAACTTCTCCGGCTTGCCGTCGGCGAGCAGCTCGGCGTACGAATGGCGGCCGCCGTAGCCGGCGAAGCCGGTCTCGCGGCGGCCGTCCTGCTCGACGATCACCTGGATGTTCATCCGCACCAGCGGGCGCACGTCGCCGGCGAGCACGCCGTCGCTGCGCGCGACCAGGATGGTGTCGACGCCGCCGGTCAGGCCCACCATCACCTGCTTCACGCGGGGGTCCGCGGCGCGCAGCAGCCGGTCGACGCGGCGCAGCGCCTCGACCTTGGCGTCGTTGCCCAGCGCGTCGACCGGGTCGTGCGGCGCGTACAGCTGCCGGCCCTGCCCCGGCGCCAGCGCGCGCGCGGCATGGCCGTCGCCGGCGCGCGCGATCGCCCGCGCCGAGTGCGCCGACGCCAGCAGCGCCTCGGTGTTGATGTCGTCGGAATAGGCGAAGCCGGTCTTCTCGCCCGAGATCGCGCGCACGCCCACGCCCTGCTCGATCGCATGCGCGCCGTCCTTGACGATGCCGTCCTCCACCGTCCAGCTCTCGCGGCGCGCGTGCTGGAAATACAGGTCGCCGAAGTCGATGCCGGGCCCGAGCAGGGCGCCGAACGCGCGCTCCAGGCCGGAGGGATCCAGCCCGGCCGGCAGCAGCAGGCGCGACTGGGCGAGCGCGAGCGGGGAATCGGTGGCGGCGGTCGGGGAGCTGGCGGTCATGGTCATGGCATCGAACTGGGGGTGGAGGCGCCGGTTGGCAAGCCGGGCGGCGCGGTGGCGGCCGCTGCGGCGGCCTGCGCGCCCTTGCCCGGCGCAGGCGGCACATTGTTGCCCTCGCGCACCGGGCCGGGCGCGGGCAGCGGCGCGGCGGGCTCGTCGCGCCCGACCACCTCGACCTTCGGATCCTTCCACGGCCCGGTGACGCGGTAGCTCTTGGCGTTGATCTCGCCCAGCGGCTTGCGCAGCATCGCGTTGGTCAGCGCGCCGACCGCCGCGCCGACCGGGCCGCCGGCGATCGCGCCGGCCACGGCGAGCAGGTTGCCGGACTTGGGCAGCACCTCGATGTGCTGGTCGAAGGTCTGCGCGCGCAGGTCGGCGCTGCCGCGGATGCGGATCTGCGCGGCCGGGCCGTCGATGTCCATGTCGTCGCTGCTGGCCTGGCCGCCGGCGAAGCGCACGTTGCCGCCGATGCGGTTGAACGCGAAGCCCTTGGAGAAGAAGTCGCGGAAGTCGAGCATCAGGCGGCGCGGCAGCTCGGCGACGCTGAGCAGGCCGAGCACGCGCCCGGCGCCCGGCTCCACTTCGACCAGCCGCCCATCCTTCGCCGCGACCGAGAGCGTGCCCTGCAGGTTGGCCAGCGCGAAGCCCGCGGGACTGCCCGGCCAGCTCGCGTCCAGGTGCGCATCGCCCTCGCCGCCGGCCAGGCGCCCGCCGTAGCCGAAGCCGGACAGCAGCGCGCCGAAGTCTCCACTATGCACGTCCACCCGCATCCGCGTGCGCGCGGCGGCGCCGCGGCCGAGCCAGTCGCCGGTGACGTCGACCTGCTGCTTCGGCGCGCGCGCCTGCAGCCGCTCGAAGCGCAGCCCGCCGGCGACCGGGCGCGTGTGCACCTCGGCCTTGCCCAGCTCGGCGTCGCCGAAGCGCAGGTCGTCGATCGCGATGTCCAGCGCCGGGATCGACGCTGGATCCATGGTGTTGTCGTCGGCTGCCGGCGCCGCCGCCGGCTTCGGCGCGCCCGCGTCCGCGGGCTTCGGCGGCACGCTCCAGTGCACCCGGGCGAAGCTGCCGGTGATCGCCGCGCGCTCGGCGCGCGGCACCGCGAGCCGGCCGGCCAGGCGCGCGCCGTCGAGCTGGATCTCGGTGCCGGTGGCGGAAGGCTGCACGCGCAGCCGCGTATCCGGGAAACTGCCGCCGAGCAGCTGCAGGTCGTCGGCGACGACGTCGATGCGCCGCAGCGGCAGCGACTTGCCGCTGCCGCCCGTGGTCATCGCGACCCAGTCGATCGCATCCAGACGGGGCGTGCGCCCGCTGGCGACCAGGCCGGACACCGGTGGCGCCTCGGCGACGCGGTCGCTGCCGAGCACCACCCGCACGCCGGTCTGGTCGTTGGCGCTGCGCGCGCGCAGCGCCAGGCGCTGGCCGAAGGCGACGTCGATATCGCCCGAGCCCAGCGGCAGCGTGGTCTGCACGGTGGTGGGCAGGGTCGCCGTCGCCGGCTTGGCCAGCGGCTCGGGCAGCGCCAGGCGGGTGCCGGCCAGGCCGGACTGCAGGCGCAGCCGCGTCGGCACGGCCGCATCGGGCGCGGCGCCGGCCGGCGCCTTCGCGATCGACACCGCCACCGTCCACGGCGAGCGCCCGTCGACGTGCGGCTTGAGCCAGGCCAGCTCCGGCGCATGGTCGAGCAGTTCGTCGGCGCCGAGCGTGGCGTCGACCTGCGCCTCGAACGCCTGCGCGCGGTCGCGCACGTGGCCTTCGCCCGCGCGCAGCGAGAGCCGGCCGGGCAGGCCGTTGTGGCTCGCGCGCAGGCCCTCGGCGGTGAATCCCTCGTGGTCGTAGGCCGCGTCGCCGCGCACGTCGTCGAAGGCGAGCTTCCAGCGCTTCTCGCCGAGCTTCGCGCCGTCGAGGTGGACCTGGCCCTGGAGCTTCGGCGCCACCTGCTCGTGGTGCAGTGGCAGGTCGAGCGCGAACGTCGCGCTGGCAGGCCCGCTGGCGACGAGGTTGTCGAGCGTCTCGGCGTGCGCCTCGCGCAGCGGGCTGTGCTGCAGCAGCGCGAGCAGCTTCGACGCGTCCGCGCGGGTGTCGGCGTCGACGACGAGATCGGCCTTGCCGAAGTCGGCGATGCCCGCCTCCAGGCGCGGGATCGCCACGCCGGCGATCTGGCCGTGGCCCTTCACCGTGAAGCCGTTGCCGACGAAGCTCACGTCGCCGTCCAGGTGGTCCGCCGCGGGCCAGTCGGGTTGGAACTTCACCACCGCGCCGTCGAGGCGGCCGTCGGCCTCGAACAGGCCCCTGGGCGGCTCGCCGTGCTCGCCCGGCTTGAACGGCCAGTCGTCGAGGTCGCCCGACACCACCGCGCGGCCGTCGCGCAGTCGGCCGCCCGCGAGCGCGGTGTCGAGCCAGTGCAGCGTCGCCTTCGACATCTTGTGGCGCACCCAGAAGCGCTTGGCGACCGGCACCGCGGTGTCGTCCAGGCGCGCGGCCAGCCCGATCCACGGACGCGTGCCGTCGCCCTGGAAGAACAGGCCGCCGCGCACGTCGGCGCCGTAGCCGGCGCCGTCCACGCGCAGCGCCGGCGTCGCCACCCGCCAGCCCGCGCCGTCGCGCCAGCCGGCGACGCGCCCGGACAGGCGCACGTCGTGCGGCGCGCCGAAGCCGGCCGGCCAGTCGAAGCGCAGCGTCGCCCTGGGATCGAACTCGAACGCCATGCCGTCGGCGTCGCCGTCGAGCACGCCGGCCAGGCCGCCGATGCCCGGCGCGGTGCCGTGCGCGGCGAAGCGCAGGCCGTCGATGCGCGCGTGCACGTCGAGCGCACCGCCCGCGCCGGCGACGGAAACATCGCGCAGCTCCGCGTCCGGCGCCGCCGCCAGCAGCCATTGCCGCAACCCCGGCGCGAGCCGGTCGCTGAGCGCGGCCGCGGCCAGCAGCGGGCCGGCGTCGATGCGCGCGGCCAGCAGCGCCGGGCGGCGGCCGCCGGCGGCGACCAGGCCATCGAGCACCTGTTCGTGGCCGCCGTCGCCGATCCGCAGCCGCGGCGCGTCGAAGCGCCAGCCGCCATCGATGGCCTGCCAGCGGCCGCGCAGCTGCACGCTGTCGAAGCCCACGCGCGGCGGCGCGGCCGAAGGCGCGATCGCGTTGCCCTGCAGCCGCAGCGCCCGCAGGTCGCCGTCGACGACGACCTGCGCGATGCGATGGCCGCGCAGCGTGGTCCAGGCCTCGATGCGGCCGGTGCCGCCGGCCGCCATCACCCCGGCGGCGTGCAGCAGCGGCGACCACGCCGCGAGGTCGGCCTGTTTCGCCGCGAGGTAGCCGCGGCCGTCGCCGTCGTCTCGGCGGAAGTCCATGCGCGCCTCGACGGGCGCGGCGCCGTCCCGCATCCAGGCGCGCGCGCCCATGCGCACGCGCTGGCCGTCCACGCGCAGGCGCAGGTCGATCCTCGGCACCTGCGCGCGGATGTCGAGGCCGGGCGCGTCGATGCGCAGCCGGCCGCCGATCACCTGCAGCTCGCCCAGCCCTTCGAGCGCCGAGAACGGGTCGCCGCCCGGCGTGCGCTCGCCCGGCAGCCCGCGCACCTGCCAGCGGCCGTCATCGGCGCGCTGCAGCGTCAGCTCCAGCCCGCGCAGGCGCAGCTCGGTGAACGAACTGCCCGGCAGCAGCCCCGCGTACTGCGAGACCAGCACCTCGGCCGCGCCGATCGGCACCGCGTCGTCGCCCGCGCCGATGCGCAGGCCGTCGAGCCGCAGCAGCGGCCCGCGCCGCGTCCACTGCGTCTCGACGTGGTCGAACCGCACCGGCCGGTGCGCGCGCGCGCTGAGCCAGGCCTCGATCCGCTCCGGATGCCGCTGCGCCCACGGCAGCACCGCCTGGCTGACCAGGCCCGCCACCAGCGCCATCGCCACCAGCACGCCCGCGACCACGTACCACGCGCCGCGCCGCGCCAGGCGCAGGTGGTGGTGGAAGGCCTTGGGCATCAGCGTCGCGCTCCGCGCGCCGCCGACTCAAAGCAGCACGACATCGAACTGCTCCTGCAGGTACTGCGCGTCGGCCTGGAAGCGGATCGACTTGCCGAGGAACTCCTCCAGCTCCGCCACCGCCGCCGATTCCTCGTCGGTGATGCGGCCGACCACCTTGGGCGAGGCGATCACCAGCAGCCGCGCGGCCTCGAACTGGCGCACCGCGCGCACGATCTCGCGGAAGATCTCGTAGGTCACCGTCTCGGCGGTCTTGAGCATGCCGCGGCCGCCGCACTCGTGGCAGGGCTCGGAGAGCTGGCGCTGCAGGCTCTCGACCGTGCGCTTGCGGGTCATCTCGACCAGGCCCAGCGGCGAGAAGTCGTAGACCGTGGTCTTGGCGTGGTCGCGCGCGAGCGATTTCTCCAGCGTGCGCAGCACCTGGCGGCGGTGCTCGGCATCGGCCATGTCGATGAAGTCGATGATGATGATGCCGCCCAGGTTGCGCAGCCGCAGCTGCCGCGCCACCGCCTGCGCAGCCTCGAGGTTGGTGCGGTACACCGTCTCCTCGAGGTTGCGCTGGCCCAGGAACGACCCGGTGTTGACGTCGACGGTGGTCATCGCCTCGGTCTGGTCGATGACCAGGTAGCCGCCGGACTTGAGCGGCACTTCCTTGTCGAGCGCGCGCTGGATCTCGTCCTCGACGCCGTACAGGTCGAACACCGGGCGCGCGCCGGAGTAATGCTCGATCCGCTCGGCCAGCCCCGGCATGTACTGCGCGGCGAACGCGCGCAGGCGGTCGCAGGTCTCGCGCGAGTCGACCTTCACCTTCTCCACGTCGCGGCGCATCAGGTCGCGCACCGCGCGCATCGGCAGGCTCAGGTCCTCGTAGATGCGCGTGCCCACGCGCGCCTCGCGCACCTGGGTCTCGATCAGCGCCCAGGCGCGACCGAGGTAGGCGATGTCCTCGGCCAATGCCTCCGAAGGCTGGCCTTCGGCGTTGGTGCGCACGATGTAGCCGTGCTGGTGGCCGTTGGCGAGCTCGGCCACCAGGCCCTTGAGGCGCGCGCGCTCGGCCTCGTCCTCGATCCGCGCCGACACGCCCACGGTGCGCGACTGCGGCAGCAGCACCAGGTAGCGCGATGGGATGCTGATCTGGGTGGTCAGGCGCGCGCCCTTGCTGCCGATCGGGTCCTTGACCACCTGCACCACGATTTCCTGGCCCTCGCGCAGCAGCTCGCCGATCGGCGGCACCGGCGGCGGTGGCTGCGGCGCGGCCGCGGCGTCGCCGGCGATCTCGGGCGTCGGCAGCGAGCGCATCACGTCGCTGGCGTGCAGGAACGCCGCGCGCTCCAGCCCGATCTCGACGAACGCCGCCTGCATGCCCGGCATCACCCGCTGCACCCGGCCCTTGTAGAGGTTGCCGACCACGCCGCGCGACCAGCCGCGCTCGATGTGCAGCTCCTGCAGCATGCCGTTCTCGACCACGGCCACGCGGGTCTCGCGGGGGGTGACGTTGACCAAAATTTCTTCAGTCATCCGAAGCAACTCCCGATTCCGATTGCCTCGTCGTACCAGACCGCACTTCCCGCACGGCACCAACTCCCCCTCTCCCGCTCGCGGGGTGAGGGTGACCCGTTTGCGCGGCACTGCCGCGCGGGTCGCCCGAACGCCCGGCGCGCTGCGCCGGGCCGGGGGCGCGAAGCGCGGGATGGGGTGAGGGAGCGTCAGGTCGCGGCAGGCCAACCGGAGCCCCGATCCCGAACCCACGCAGCAACCCCACCGTCTCGAACAGCGGCAATCCCATCACCCCCGAATAGCTCCCGGAAAGCCGCCGGATGAAGGCCTCCCCGCCGCCCTGGATCGCGTACGCCCCGGCCTTGCCCATCGGTTCGCCGCCGGCCACGTACGCCGCGATGTCCGCTTCCGGCAGCTCGCCGAAGGCGACCTCGGACACCGACACCGCGCAGGCCTCGCGCCCGGCCGACACCGCCCACACCGCCGAGACCACCTCGTGCGTGCGCCCCGACAGCCGCCGCAGCATCGCCGCGGCGTCCCCTGCGTCGCGCGGCTTGCCGAACACCTCGTCGTCGAGCACCACCTCGGTGTCGGCGCCCAGCACCACCGCGCCGGGCACGGCGGCCACGCGCAGCAGGCCGGCGCCGGCCTTCTCGCGGGCGACGCGGCGGACGTAGTCGAGCGGGGATTCGCCGGGCTCGCGCCGCTCCGGGACGTCGACGTCGAGCACGCCGAAATCCAGGCCGAGACGGCCCAGCAGTTCGCGGCGACGGGGGGATTTCGATGCGAGATGCAACATCGTGGAAGGATAACCCGCGGCCCCGCGGCTGCCCTTCCCCGGCGCGGCGCCAACCCCGTTCCGGCTCACCACCCGTTCACCGGGAGCCATCGACCCTTGTTCCAGCCACCCACGGAGACCACCATGCCCCGCTATCCCCTGCGTCCGCTGCTGCTCGCCAGCGCCCTCGCCCTGAGCTGTACCGTCACTTCCGCCTGCGCCCAGGACAACGCCGCCATGCCCACCGCGTCCGCCAACGGCACCCTGCTCTCCGTCTCGGCCCAGGCCGAGGCCAGCCGCACGCCCGACGTGGCCTCGCTGTCGACCGGCGTGGTCACGCAGGCCACCGACGCCAACGCCGCGCTGTCGGCCAACGCCACGCAGATGAACAAGGTGATGGCCGCGATCAAGGCCGCCGGCATCGCCGAGAAGGACATCCAGACCAGCGGCATCAGCGTCAATCCGCAGTACAAGTACACCGAGAACCAGCCGCCGGCGATCACCGGCTACCAGGCCAGCAACACCGTCAACATCAAGGTCCGCGACATCGGCAAGCTGGGCAAGGTGCTCGACGCGCTGGTGGCCAGCGGCGCCAACCAGGTCAACGGCCCCAGCTTCGAGATCGACCAGCCAGAGGCCGTCTACGACGAGGCCCGCCGCGCCGCGCTGCAGAAGGCGCAGCAGCGCGCGAAGATGTACGCCGAATCGCTGGGCATGCAGGTCAGGCGCATCGTCAGCATCAGCGAGGGCGGCGGCTTCCAGCCACCGCGGCCGATGCCGATGATGGCCGCGAAGGCCTTCGACCGCGCGGAGTCCTCGCCGGTGTCGCCGGGCGAGACCACGCTGACCGCGAACCTGGACGTGGTGTTCGAGCTGTCGCGCTGAGGCGCCGCCGCCGGAGAAGAAGAACCCCGCCGGAAGGCGGGGTTCTTCGTTGCACGGGAAAGCCAGGCGGTCACTTGAAGCTGTACTTCACCCCCAGCGTGTAGAAGCGCCCGATCGCGCCGCTGAAGTCCAGCGGGTTGTAGTTCAGGCCGCCGTAGGTGGTCGGGTCCAGCGGCGCGATGCGGTCGGTGGCGTTCTGCACCGAGCCGAACACCTCGAACGCGTCGGTCGCCTTCCAGTTGGCCGACAGGTCGATGGTGTAGAACGAAGGGATCTCGCAGCCGCCCGGCGCATCGTCGCCGTCGGCGAACACCGCGGCGCAGCCCGAGCCCACCGAATACGGCGCCACGTTGTCGAACTTGCCACGGTAGTTGGCCACCCCGCTCACGCTCCAGTCGCCGATGTCCCAGGTCGCGCCGAAGTTGATGCGGTCCTTCGGGGTGCCGATGCAGTTGGTGACGTTGCAGTTGTCATGGGTGCCGGCGAAATCGTACTTCGTTCCGTCGGTGTCGGTGAACTCGTACTTGTCGATGTGGCTCCACTGCAGGTCGAGCGCCAGGCGGCCGGCCGTGCCCAGGTCGAAGGTCTGGCGCGCATCGAGGTCGATGCCGCTGACCTTGGTCGAGGTCGCGTTGATGTAGCTGGTGAACACTGCCAGCAGGCTGCCGCTGCCCGGCACGCCGTTGACCAGGTCGTCGCCGACGATGAAGTCGCCGGCCGCCAGCGCCTCGGCCAGGCTCGCCGTCGCGATCTCGTTCTCGCGCTTGATCTGCCAGGCGTCCAGGGTCAGCGTCGTGCTGGAAGTCGGCTGCAGCACCAGCCCGACCGAGTAGCTCTTGGATTCCTCCGGCTCCAGGTCGGAATTGGGGCGGTTGATGAAGGCGACCGGTCCCGGGCAGTTGACCGGCGTCTGCACGCCGGGCGTGCCCGGGTCGACGTCGATCGCGCAGCGCACCGGGTTGCTGGCGGTCGCGAAGCCGACTGACGAGCCCGCGGTCTCCGCCGGGTTCGGCGCGCGGAAGCCCTCGGCGTAGGTGCCGCGCAGGGCGATCCAGTCCGCGGGCTTCCACTTGATGCCGAACTTCGGCGTCACCGAGTTCTCGCCGTCCTTGTAGTCGTCCATGCGCAGCGCGGCGTTGAGCTCGAGCGACTCGAGCACCGGCGCGTTGAGCTCGACGTAGGCGGCGGTGACTTCCTGCGCGCCGTCGTAGGCGGAATAGCCCAGACCGATGATGTCGCTCTGGTCGGTGTACGTCACCGGTGGCAGGGTGGCGACATCGCGGCGCCACTCCGCGCCGACCGCGAGGCCGAGCGGACCGCCGGGCAGGTCCATCAGGCTGCGCGAGGCCTTGGCGTCGACCACTTCCAGCTTGGTCTCGGCGGTGGTGCCAATCGTGGGCGAGATGTAGTCGTAGAGCGCCTGCGAGTTGAGCCCCGCGTTCGCGCCCAGCCGCCACCAGCCGACCGGGCTGTTGTCGCCGTCGGTCAGCACCTCGCGCACGCGGCTGTAGCGCAGGTAGTTGTTTCGTTGGCTGGTCAGGTTGGTCTCCGAGTGCAGGTAGCCCACGTCATAGTCCCACTCGCCCAGGACGCCCTTGACGCCGACCAGCAGGCGCGCGAACTGGTTCTCGACGTCGACCGTGCGCGGCCCGACATCGAACGCCGAGTAGCGCAGCCGCGCATCGACGCCGAGCGGGTTGTCCGGATGGTTGGCGCCGATGATGGTGGCGTCCGGACCGTCGTTTGCATTGACCGCGCCACCGTCCGGCGAAGCCCACGTGCCCGACACCGCGTTGGGCGTGTTGTGGAAGGAGCTCTTCTTCTTGCCGTAGCCCAGTTCCGCATAGAACTCTGCCGTGTCCGAGAGCGCGAAGGTGCCGCGGGAGAAGAAGTTGACGTATTCCTGCTCCGGCTGGAGGCTGGTGAACTGCGCGCTGTCCCACACGCAGCCGCCGTTGGGATCCTGGATCGTCGCCGTGGACAGCTGCGAGCACGCGGCAGCGTCCTGCAGGGAGACGACGTTGCCGACCGGCAGGCCGTCCGGCCCGATGCCCTGGACGTTGCCGACCGGCGAGTTGTAGCTGGTGCCGCCCAGCGAAGTGGGGTCGGAGATGAAGCCGAACAGGCCGCCGAACTGGGTCGGATCGTAGCCGTACCGGGAGATGTCGCCGTTGCCGATCCACTTCCTGTCCTTGCGGTCGCGCACGAAGATCTCGTCGCTCTTGGCCGCCTCGGCGCTGAAGAAGAAGTTGAAGCCGTCCTCGGCCAGGTCGCCGGTGCCCCAGGTCACGGAGAACTTGCGTTCGTTGCCGTCGCTGTTGCCCGAGGTGCCGTAGGAGCCCTTGAGGATCGCGCCGGTGAAGTCGCGGCGCAGGATGACGTTGACCACGCCGGCGATCGCGTCGGAGCCGTAGATCGACGAGGCGCCGTCCTTGAGCACCTCGACCCGCTCCACCGCCTCGAGTGGGATGATGCTCAGGTCGGTGAAGACCTTCTGGCCGTCGTCGGCCAGGCCGTAGGAGGCGATCCGGCGGCCGTTGACCAGCACCAGCGTGGAGCCGGCGCCCAGGCCGCGCAGCGAGACGCCGGACGCGCCCGAGGCGAAGCCCGCGCCGAAGCTCTTGGGCACCGAGCCGGAGCCGTCGACGGTGAGCGACTGCAGGTATTCGCCGAGGTTGGTCTTGCCGGTGCGGTCGATCTCCTGGCGCTGGATGACCTGGATCGGCGAGGCGGTCTCGGTGTCGGTGCGCATGATGCGCGAGCCGGTAACCTCGATGCGGTCGAGGGTGGTGGTGTCGGACTGCGATCCGGCGTCCGGTGGTGCCTGGGTTTCCTGCGCCAGCGCCACGGGGGCGGCGCCGGCGATCACTGAAGCGACGAGCGCGTGCCGGATGGCACGGCCGAGGGTTGCCTGGGACATGGGGGTGGGGCCTCTCTCTGGTCTGGGAATGGATCCCCCCGAATCCGGCGTCAGCCACCTTTTCCGATAGAGCAAAAGGCCACCGATGGCAACGCTGCGCGGGAGGGACTGGGAACCACGTCGCAGTCATCCCGGCGCGGACGGACGGCTCCGCCACGCCGGCACAAGGCCGGGGCGCCACGGGACCGGGCCGCCGCGAAACCGCGGAAATCGCGGCCGTGCACGCAGGTCGCCCTGCTCGATCGGCGAAAGACCGTCGCGGGGTTGGTTCCACGATGCCTGCTGGCGCCCCCCGGCCCATTTACACGGTTGGGCAAAAAAATTGGCCCAGATTGTCGTTTTGCGCCCAAACCCATGTTTTACTCGACGGGTTGCCTGTTCGCGGCGGGGGGGCCCGCAGCGAAACGGCGACACCCGTTCCCGCCCGGGACCGGGCCTTCCAACTGCTCAGAAGAGGGGAGAGAGACCTTGAAGCAGTATCAGAACAGGAACCGCAAGACCTTCCACCGCACGGCGCTGTGCGCCGCCCTCGGACTGTGCTTCAGCACCGGCGCGCTCGCCCAGTCCAACACCTCCGGCGCCATCTTCGGCCAGGCCGGCGCGGGATCGACCGTGCAGATCGTCAACCCGGCGACCGGCTTCTCGCGGTCCGTGACCGTGGGCAACGACGGCACCTATCGCTTCTCCGCGCTGCCGACCGGCACCTACACGGTCACCCTGCAGGGCGCCGATGGCAGCGCGGCTTCGGTACGCGAGGGGGTCAACGTCAACGTCGGCACCGGTACGTCGGTCAATTTCGCCGCCGCGGCAGGGAGCAGTGCGACGACGCTGGACGCGGTCCAGGTGGTCGGCGTCCGGGCCGTCAATCCCATCGACGTGTCTTCGGTCGAGTCCACCTCGATCCTGACCTCCGAGCAGATCGCCAAGATCCCGGTCGCGCGCGACACGACCTCAATTGCCCTCTTGGCGCCCGGTACGGTCCGCGGCGACGCGGCATTCGGCAACCTGGCCTCCTTCGGTGGCTCGTCGGTCGCAGAGAACCAGTACTACGTCAACGGCTTCAACATCACCAACTCGTTCCGCGGCCTCAACTTCTCCAAGATCCCGTTCGAGGCGGTCGCCGAGCAGCAGATCAAGACCGGCGGTTACGGCGCCGAATTTGGCCGTTCGACCGGCGGCGTAGTCAACCAGATCACCAAGCGCGGCACGAATGAATTCCACGCGGGCGGCAACGTCTTTTATTCGCCGGACTCGCTGGAATCCGAGACCGTGGACTACTACTACGCCAACCCGCTCGATCCGGCCGCGGATGGCACCCTTGCGCAAGACAACTCCAACGTCTCCAAGGAGCAGTGGGTCACTTCCGCCTGGGCCAGCGGCGCCTTGATCCAGGACAAGCTCTTCGCCTACGGCTTGGTTTCCTATGGCCGATCCGAGAACTCGACTGCCGCCACTGTGTTCGGCGACAACCCGAGCGACGAGGAGATCCGGAACCCGACCTGGCTGTTGAAGATGGACTGGAACATCAACGACAGCAACAAGCTCGAGTTCACGGCGTTCAGCGACACCCAGAAGTTCGAGACCGCATACAACAATCCCGATACCGGCGACCTGATCGGCACCGGTTACGTCGAGAACGGCGGCGACAACTACATCGGCAAGTACACCGGCTATCTGACCGACAACTTCACCCTGTCGGCCTTGTACGGCCATGGCGAGTTCTCGCGATCGACGCACCTGAAAACCGCGGACGGCACCCTCGTGGAATACGGCGGGGACCTGAACACCCCTGCCACCGGCTGTCCGCGCGTTACCGATGTCCGGCCCCTCTACAGGCAGGAACTGACCGGTGGCGCGTACGGCTCGCTGTGCAACATCACCAACGGCGCGATCGATCGCCGTGACTCTGGCGACACGCGCGACCAGTTCCGCGTCGATGCGGAATGGTCCCTCGGCGACCACCTGATCCGTTTCGGCTACGACGGCGACGAGTACGAGTCGGTAGCCGGCACCTCGATCGAAGGCGGCCGCCTGTGGCGCTACTCGACCAACAACGGCCCCGACGGCAATCCCGACACGGGCGACGAGTTCGACATCGTGCGTGAGCAGATCACGAACCAGGGCTCCACTGTCAAGGTCAAGCAGCACGCGTACTACGTCGAGGACAGCTGGAGCATCACCGACAACTTCCTCGCCTACCTCGGCGCGCGCTGGGACACGTTCGAAAACTTCAATGGCCAGGGCCAGGCCTACGTGAAGATCGACAACCAGTTCGGCCCGCGCCTGGGCTTCTCCTGGGACGTCAACGGTGATTCGACCTTCAAGATCTACGGCAACGCCGGTCGTTACGCCCTGCCGCTGACGCCCAGCGTCGCGGTTCGTGGCGCGAGCGCCTCGCTGTACACCCGCCAGAACTTCACGTTCACCGGCGTCGACCCCGTCACCGGCGCACCGATCGGGATCGTTCCGATCAACGACCTGACCTACATCAACGGCGAGTTCGGCGAGCCCAAGAATCCGGCCACCATCGCCGCGACCAACCTCGATCCGATGTACCAGGACGAGTTCATCCTGGGCTTCCAGGCCCAGGTGACCGACCACCAGGCCATCGGCGCGCGCGGCATCTTCCGCAAGCTCAAGGCCGCCATCGACGACAACTGCGACTACACGCCCATCTACAACCAAGCCATCGCCGATGGTTTCGACCCGGTCCTCCCGAACGCGGGCTTTCCGTACTGCCGCATGTTCAATCCCGGCAAGGACGCCGTCTTCCTGACCGACATCGAGGGCGACGGCACGCTGACCGAGTACACCATCGATTCGGACCTGCTGTCGCCGGAAGCCAAGCGCACCTACAAGGCGCTGGAACTGTTCTGGGACGGCAGCTGGGACAAGTTCTTCTTCCAGGCCTCGTGGACCATCGCCTGGAACAAGGGCAACACCGAAGGCGGCGTGAAGTCCGACATCGGCCAGGCCGACACCAGCGTGACGCAGGACTTCGACTACAAGGAACTGATGGTCGATTCCTACGGCTACCTGCCCAACGACCGCCGCCACGCGCTGAAGGTGTTCGGCAACTACGAGTTCACCGACGAGTGGTCGATGGGCGCCAACCTGCTGGTGCAGTCCGGCCGCCCGAAGAACTGCCTGGGCGTGTTCTACCCGTACAACGGCGGCATCCACCCCTACGGTTCGTCGTTCTTCCGTTGCGGCACGACCGAGGCCGGTGGCGTGGATGGCCCGGCGGTGGCGACCCCTCGCGGCAAGGCGGGCCGGCTTCCCTGGACCAACTCCCTGGACCTGAACATCGCCTACCGTCCGAACTGGGCGGAGGGCCTGCAGTTCAAGGTGGACGTCTTCAACGTGTTCGACAACCAGAAGGTCACGGCGGTCTCCGACGTGGCCGAAGACGGCTCGACCGGCAATCCGCTGGCCACCTACGGGCTGGCCCGCAGCACGCAGGCGCCGCGCAGCGTGAGGTTCATGGTGCAGTACGACTTCTGATCGACCGCAAGGCAAGAAGAAAGCGTCTCTCTCCTGGCCGGCCACCGCAAGGTGGCCGGCTTTTTGATGGGCGCCCGCCAGCGCCGGCCACTGGGTATCCTTGCCCTTGATCCACGAGCGAACACCGATGCAGCAACAAATGGACGACCACTGGAAGCGGGGCCAGCAGTTCGAGGCCGCGCGCGACCTCGCTGCGGCCCGCGCCGAGTACGAGACCCTGCTCGCGCTGGACGGCCGCCACATCCCGGCGCGCCTGCGGCTGTCGCGCTTCGAGCAGATGCAAGGCCGCTACCGGCGCGCGCGCCAGCACGCGCTGCAGGCCGCCGACGCGATCCGAGGCGGCGCGGGCACGCGTCTGCTTTCGCACGTGACGCTGCGGTTGCTGGAGTTCGCCGAGGACATCGAGGTCGCCACGCTCGTGCTGTCGGTGGACTGGGAAGACCCGCACGTGCTCGCGCAGTCGCCGATGCTGGCCCAGCACCTGTGGCTGGCAGGGCGGTACGAGGACGCGCTGCGGTTCCTGGACGCGGTGTCATCGCGCCTGCCGCCGCAGCCGCTGCTGCTGTTCACGCGCGCCAACGTGCTGCGCTACCTCGGGCACATGGACGAGGCCGCGGCCCTGTACGAACAATGCCTCGCGCTGCGGCCGGGATTCGCCGACGCGCATTGGGCGGTCGCCACGCACCGTCGCGCGATGCCTCCGGACGCGCGGCTGCAGCGCCTGCGCGAAGCGCTCGACGGCCATCCAGGCGAGGATACCGACCAGGCGCAACTGCGATACGCCATGTTCCGCGAGCTGGACGCCGCCGGCGACACCGCCGGCGCCTGGGACGCCCTTTCCCGCGGCGCCCGGACCCTGCACGCGCACGCGCGCCATGACGCGGCGTCCGAGACCGCGCGGCTGGAAGCGCTGATGCGCGAGAATGGCCCATCGCTGCCGCAGGGGGCCGCAGGGCGAAGTTCTTCGCAGCCGACGCCGGTCTTCATTGTCGGCCTGCCACGCACCGGCACCACGCTACTCGACCGCATCCTCGGCAACCACGGCTGGGTCACCTCCGCGGGCGAGCGCAACGACTTCGCCGCGGCCGTGAGCGAGGTCGGCGACCGCTTCTTCTCCAACCTCGCCGACGAGCCCGATCCCGCCACGCTGGCCGGCCTGGACCATCGCGCGGTCGGCCACCTGTACGTGCAGCGGCTGGCCCGGCACGCCTCGGCCACCGCGGTGGCGATCGACAAGAACCCGCGCAACCTCTTCAACCTGCCGCTGATCCTGCGCGCGCTGCCGCAGGCCAAGGTGCTGGTGCTCGAGCGCGATCCGATGGACAGCGCGTTCTCCAACTTCAAGGAGCCCTTCCAGGGCGGCGCCTACGGCTACAGCCACGATTTCGACGCGCTGGCCGCGCACGTCGCCGTCGCGCGGCGCTGGATGCGGCACTGGGCGCGCGTCGCACCCGACGCCGTGCGCATCGTGCGCTACGAATCGCTGGTGGGGGACACCGAGGCCACCGTGGCCGGGCTGCTCGAATTCCTCGGCCTGCCGCACGCGCCCGGGCTCGCGGACATCACCCGCAACGATGCGCCGGTGGCCACCGCCAGCAGCGCCCAGGTGCGCGAGCCGATCCACGGCCGCGGCATTGGCGCGTGGCGCCGCTACGCTTCGCAGCTCGAGCCGCTGCGCGCGGCGTTGGAGCGCGCCGACGCATGACCGGCACGGGCACCGACGCGCATGCGGCCCTGCTCGCGCGCGCCGAAGCGCAGGCCGCGCGGCGCGAGCTGCCGCAGGCCATCGCCTCGTACGAGGCGGCGCTGCGGATGCGACCCGGCGATCCGGACGTCCTGGTGCAACTGTCCTACCTGCACTCGCTGTCCGGGCACTACCGCGCCGGACGCGAGCACGCGCGGCAGGCGGCCGCCTGCGATCCGATTCCGCCACGGGTGCTGGCCGAGCTGCTGCCGCGGCTGCGCACCTTCAACGCCGTGCCGGAACTGATCGAATGCACGCGGCGCCTGCGTCCGCTCTCGCGCGTGCCGATCCCGTTGCTGGTCGCGGTGGCGGCGCAGCTGAGCTACCTCAACCTGTCCAACCAGGCGATCGGGTTCCTCGACGAGGCGCGGCGCGGCGACCCCGACTATCCCGCCACGCTGCTGGCCCGCGCGCAGGTGCTCATCTACCTGGGCCGCTTCGACGAGGCGGGCGCGGACATCGCGCGCGCGCTACGCCGCGCGCCGGAGATCGCGCATGCGTACTGGCTGCGCTCCCAGTTCGCCGCTCGGTCGCCATCGGCAGCCAGCGCCGATGCGATCCGCGCCCAGCTGGCACGGCCCGGCAGGACGCCCGCGGACATCGCCCTGCTCGGCTTCGCGCTGCACGCGGAGCTGGACGCGCTCGGCGACCACGCGGGGGCCTGGGATGCGCTGGCGCTCGGCTGCCGGGCCAAGCGCTCGACCCTGCGCCACGCGCCCGCGGAGTCGGTGGCGCTGGTGGACGCGCTCTGCAACTGGAGCACGGAAGCGGCGCCGCCGCCCGGACCGCAGGCCCCGGGCAGCGTGCCGGTTTTCATCGTCGGCATGCACCGTTCCGGCACCACGCTGCTCGAGCAGCTGCTGGACGGCTCGCCGCAGGTGCACGCCACCGGCGAGCTGTACGACTTCACCAGCGCGATGCGCAACGCCACCGACCACCACTGCCGCGGCGTCATCGACGCCACCATCGTCGAGCGCGCGCGGGGGCTGGACTTCGCCGCGGTCGGCCGCGACTACCTCGCCGGGGTGGCGTGGCGGCTGCGGGGCGAGGCGTTCTTCACCGACAAGCTGCCGTCCAACTTCCTCAACCTCGGCTTCATCTGCCGGGCGCTGCCGCAGGCGCGGATCCTGCACATGGTGCGCGACCCGGTGGAGACGTGCTTCTCCAACCTGCGCGAGCTGTTCTCCGACGCCAATGCCTATTCGTACGACCAGCTCGAGCTGGCCGGCCACTACCGGCAGTACCGGCGGCTGATGGCGCACTGGCAGCAGGCCTGGCCGGGCCGCATCCTCGACGTCGACTACGCCAGGCTGGTGCGCGAGCCCGAGGCGGTGATGCGCCAGGTGGCGGCGTTCTGCGGCCTGCCCTTCGATCCGGCGATGCTGGCGCACCGCGCGCGCGCGCGCGGCGTGGCGACCGCCAGCGCGGTGCAGGTCCGCGGCGAGGTGTCCGCGCGCGAGCGGCCGAAGTGGGAACCGTACCGCGCGTACCTGCGGCCGCTGATCGGGGCGTTGGCGGGCTAAGCGACACCGGACGATGGGGGTCGTGGATCCCTGTCCATGGCCCTCCAGACCCCGTCGATGAGGTTCCAGGCCTCGTGCATGGCCTTCGGGACTCCATCGATGGGGTTGCGAACCCCGTGCATGGGCTTCCGGACCCCATCGATGGGGTTGCGGACCCCGTGCATGGGCTTCCGGATCCCATCGATGGGGTTGCGGACCCCGTGCATGGACTTCGGGACTCCATCGATGGGGGTTGCGGACCCCGTGCATGGCCTTCGGGACCTCATCGATGTCCGCGAAGACGATGCGCGCGCCCGTCCGTCGCCCGTCACTTGCCGTGCACGCGCGGCCGGCGCACCTTGGGGTTGCAGTCGGGACGGGTGCCGGATGGCGGTCGTCGACCCCGTGCGTGCCGCCCGTGCGTTGTGGAACGTGCTTCGCAACCTGTGGAGGTGGGTCATGGTGCTGCAACACGCTCATCCGTTTTCCGATGTTTCCTTCCCGAAGCTCGACTTCGCCCGCATCGCCGCCGGCGCCGGGGCGATCGCGCTCAACGTGGCGGTGCTCCTGCTGCTGCTGATCCCGGCGGGCCTGCCGGACGTGGCGGCGCCGGTCGACCGCGGCATGATGGTGATCCCGATCATCGAGCGGGTGGTGCCGCCGACACCGCCGGTGGTGCCGGTGACGACGCCCACCCCGCCGACCGTGCCCGTGCACCGGGTGCCGATGCGCACCGAGGTCGCACCGCCGGTGGTCGACCAGGTCGTGGTCGAGGACGGCGTGCTGCCGGCCGAGGAGACCACCACGACGCCCGTGGACACCGGCCCGGCCGACATCGCGCCGCCGGCGCTCCCGATCGCCGGCATGCGGCTGGAATACGCGAAGGCGCCGCCGCCGCCCTACCCGCGCGATGCGCTGCGCGCCGGGCTGCAGGGCACGGTGCTGCTGCAGGTGCTGGTGGACGTCGACGGCCGCCCGCTGCGGGTGGAGATCCAGAAGAGCAGCGGCCACCACGAGCTCGACGACGCCGCGCGCAAGTTCGTGCTCAGGCACTGGACTTTCCGCCCGGCCACCGTCGATGGCCGCCCGGTGCAGGCCGTGGGGATCGTGCCGATCGCCTACGACCTGGGCTGAGATGGCCGGCGCGTAGACGGCGACCTGTCGCCACGAAACGACGAAGCCCGCGCAAGCGGGCTTCGTTTTTCCAATTCTGGTTGGGAGATCGCTGCGTCACGAGCGGCTGCGTCGTGTGCCTCTTTCGAGCTGCTTCGGCTCAATCCGCGAGGAGTCGCCGGCTGGGGGATCGCTCTTCCGTCGGCAGGGCATCCTGCCCTGACGACGGCGCCGGCCATCCATGGCCGGCTTGACGCGACCCCCCGGCCGCCGCCTCTCTCCCGGCCTTGCATCGCTTCGGTTACAAGGAGCGTTTCCTCTCTTGAGACACGCTCGGCGTTCGGCCGCATAAGAAGGCTGGCGTAGGTCGGACCTACGCGCCCGACGCTGCGCATGCCAAATCGAAAATCACGATCAAGCGTGCGCACTAACATCAAAACCAGAAGGGCACTGCGTACGTCGATGCAAAGCGCTCACTGCGGATGCCCTCGATGGCAACGCCGCCCCTTTGAGTTCGCATTCAAGGCCATCGCACCAGCGTCCAACTTGCGCGGTGGTTCAACGAAAAAGCGGCAACCAGAATCCCGCTTTCCCGGCAAGCCTGCGATCGGAGCCCCGTCAGTTCACAACGTGGCATGCGATCGAACATCCCCTGCGGCGGGAATCCGTCTCCCGGGCTCACGCCCGATGGTAGGGATGATTCGCCAGCAGCGCCGCCGCGCGGTACAGCTGCTCGGCCAGCACCAGCCGCACCAGCATGTGCGGCAGGGTCAGCGGGCCGAGCGACCACTGCTCGTCGGCGCGCGCGACCACCTCGGCGGCGTGGCCCTCGGGGCCGCCGACCAGGAAGGCGAGGTCGCGGCCCTGGCCGCGCCAGTGCTCGAGCCGCGCCGCGAGCTGCTCGGAGGAATGCTGGCGGCCGCGGCCGTCGAGCACGACGACGTGGGTGTTCTTCGGCAGCGCGGCGAGCACGCGCGTGCCTTCGTCCTGGGTGGCGCGCGCGGCGTCGCGGTGCTTGCCGCGCAGGCCGGGCTCGATCTCGACCAGCTCCAGCGGCAGCCAGTGCGAGAGGCGCTTGGCGTACTCGGCGTAGCCTTCGGCGACCCAGCGCGGGGCGCGTTCGCCGACGGCGACGAGGCGGGCTTTCAAGGCCGCGCCACTTCGATCGTGCCGGTGCGGAAGCCCGCCCGGACATCCACGACGTCATTCGCGCGAACGCGGGAACCCGGTGACTCGCGCCGTGCGACGGCAACGGAACGCAGCAACGTCGCTGGCAATCCGCTATCGCGGCAACGACGGATCAGGCAGGTGCGCGTGGCCGTCGACGGACCCATGCCCGCCTCAGCGCAGCGGGCCGGCTTCCGCTTCCAGAGCTTCCTCGTGCTCGTGCGGCGGCTGGTCGCCGACGGTCCACAGGCGCTCGAGCGCGTAGAACTCGCGCACCCGCGGCAGCATCACGTGGACGACGACGTCGCCCAGGTCGACCAGCACCCACTCGGCCTCGCGCTCGCCTTCCACGCCGAGCGGCTGGCAGTCGAGCTTCTTGGCGAAGCGCACGACTTCGTCCGCGATCGCCTTGACGTGCCGGGTGGAGGTGCCCGAGGCGATCACCATGAAATCGCAGACGCTGGTCTTGCCGCGGACGTCGATCTCGACGACGTCGTTGGCCTTGAGCTCGGCGACGGCGTCCCTGACGGACTTGAGCAGGACGTCGGCCGGCGGCGGGGGGTTGGGGAGGCGGGTCTTGATGACTTGGGCAGTGCTGGTCAAGGGAAACGTGGCTCCGGGGTGGTGCTTGGATTATAGGGGAGCGGGCGTATCCGCCCCTTCATCGCCGCCGCTATTCAGGTACAGACCGTGCCGGCCGATGTAGGCGGCGACCGCGGGCGGGACCTGGTCGCGCCACGGCAGGCCGTCTGCGATGCGCTCGCGGATCGCGGTGGCCGACTCCCCATGCAGCGGCTGGCGCAGGCGCAGCACGCACCCGGCCGGCGAGCGCAGCAGCGCCTCCGGGGCTTCGCGCCAGCGTCCGGCCAGCGCCTCGTGCAGTTCCGCGGGCAGGCCGTGGTCGAGCGGGCTGCCCTGCCGGTCGGCGACGACGAAGTGGGCGAGCTCGAACAGGCCGCGCCACGCGTGCCAGCTCGGCAGGATCGCGAAGCTGTCGGCGCCGACCAGCAGCGCGATCGGCGCGTCCTGGCCGAATTCCGCGCGCAGCGCGCGCAGGGTGTCGATGCTGTAGCTGGGGCCGGCGCGGTCGAGCTCGCGGCGGTCGACGCACAGGCCGGGCTCGCCGGCGATCGCGAGTTCCAGCATTTCCGCGCGCTGCGCGGCGCTCGCGCCGGGCGGCGCGCGGTGCGGCGGGTCGGCGGCCGGCATCAGGCGGATCGTGGTCGCCAGCGCGTCGCGCGCGGCGCGGGCGATCGCGAGGTGGCCGTCGTGGACGGGATCGAAGGTGCCGCCGTAGAACACCAGCAGGCGCGCAGGCGCGTCGTCGCTGGCGCCGGGGCCGCTCATGCCAGCAGCGGCCGCGCCTTCGACTCGGCGACCACCAGCAGCAGCCGCTCGAGCACCTGCCAGGCGTCGCCCGGCGCGCGGCCCTTGGCGATGCGGTCGATGCGGCCGGCCTCGGCGACGAAGCGCTCCCACTGCGGCGCGGCGTGGCGCGCCAGCGCGCGCCGGTAGGTCGCCTGCTTGGAATCCCACACCCGCCTCGCCTTGAACTCGGCGGCGAGGTTGCCGCCGCGCGCCTGCACCCGTGCGAGCCCGGCGACCAGCAGCAGCTCCTTGACCACCATGCCCATCAGCGCCGGCACCGCCTCGCCCTCGGCGCGCAGGCCAGCGAGCATGCGCGCGGCGCGCGCGCCCTGCCCGTTCAACGCCGCGTCGACGAGCCGGAACACGTCGAAACGCGCAGCGTCGGCGACCAGCGATTCCATCCGCGCCGCGTCGAGCCGCTCGCCGTCGGCCAGCAGCGCGAGCTTGTCGATCTCCTGCGCCGCGGCGAGCAGGTTGCCCTCGACCAGGTCGACCAGCCGCTGCACGGCCTCGCGGTCGGCCTGCACGCCGCGCTTGCGCAGCCGCGTTTCCAGCCAGCCCGCCATCTGGTCCGGGCGCACTGCCCAAGCCACGACCACATGGCCGGCCTTGGCGATCGCCTCGCTCCACTTGCCGCCGTGCTGGCGGCTCCAGTCGCCGCCGGTGACCAGCAGCACGGTGTCGCCCGGCGGGCGGCTGCAGTAGTCGACGATGAGCTCGGCGCCCTCCTTGCCCGGCTTGGCCGTGGGCAGGCGCAGCTCGATCAGGCGCTGGCTGGAGAACAGGCTGGGGGCGTCGAACGTCGCCGCCAGGCCGGCCCAGTCGACGTCGCGGCCTTCGGCCTCGAACACCTCGCGCTCGCCGTAGCCCTGCGAGCGCGCGTGCGTGCGCACCGCGTCGGCGGCCTCGAGCACGAGCAACGGCTCCGGGCCGGCGACCAGGTAGACCGGGCGAAGCGGCTCGCCGGCGAGCTGCGCGGCGAGGCGGTCCGGGGTCAGTTCCATGGCGGGCTCCCGCGCTGCGCCACGGCGCTCAGGGCGTGGTGGCGGGTTCCGCTGCCGGCGCCGGCGCGTCGGCCTCGTCCGCCGGCGCGGGCGCGGGCGCGGCGGGCATGGCCGGCGCGGCGTCGGCCGATGCCGGCGCGGGCGGCATCACCGGCTCGCCGACCGGGCGCGGGGCGCGCGCCGCGGCGTCGATCCGGCGCAGGATCGACGCGGTCATTTCCTTCTGCATCTCGCGCGCCAGCACCTCGCGCTCGCCCTCGGTGCCGGTCGAGCGCGTCGGCACCGAGATGTAGTCGCGCGCCAGTTCCACCGTCTGCTCCGGCACCACGTTGGTGCCGTCGGCCTTGTCGAGGCTGAACATCACTGCGTAGCGCAGCGTGTACTCCTGCGCGCGGCCGAACTGGTCGATGCTGATCGGGATCGAGCCCCACTTCTCCAGGCGGATGCGCAGCGTGGCCACGCCTTCGGTCGCGCCTTCGGGCGCCGGCGTCGCGCCGGCGTTCTCCAGCGCGATCGCCAGCGAGTTGGCCAGCGGGCTGTACGGGTCGCGCGCCACCACGCGCACCGGGCCGAGGTCCGGCGGCAGGCTCAGCGCGCTGCGCAGGTGGAAGCCGCAGGCGGCCAGGCCCAGCGCGAGGGCGAGGATCACGATCAGTCGGGTCATGCGCGCAAGTCTGGACGAGGGCGGAGGGGTGGGCAAGCGCGGCCGCGGCCGCGTTCAGGCAACCACGATGTTGACGATCTTGCCCGGCACCACGATGACCTTGCGCACCTGGCCTTCGCCGATGAACTTCGCCGCGTTCGGCTCGGCCAGCGCGGCGGCCTCGATCGCCTCGCGCGGATAGTCGGGCGCGACCTCGATGGTGCCGCGCAGCTTGCCGTTGACCTGCACCGCCAGCGTGACCGCGTCGCGCACCAGCGCGGCCGGGTCGGGTCGCGGGAACGACACGTCCTCCAGCAGCTGCTCCCCGTGCCCCAGCACCTGCCACAGCGCGTGGCACACGTGCGGGGTGACCGGGTCGAGCAGCAGCACCATCGCCTCCAGCGTTTCATGGCGCACCGCGCGGCCCTGTCCGGACATGTCGTCGAACTTCGCCACGTGGTTGAGCAGCTCCATCAGCGCCGCGATCGCGGTGTTGAAGCTGTGGCGGCGGCCGTAGTCGTCGCCGACCTTCTGGATGGTCTCGTGCAGCTGGCGCCGCAGGGTCTTCTGCGCCGGCGTGAGCACGGCCGGGTCCACGACCGGGTGATCGGGCTGCGATGCGTGGGTGGCGACCTCGCGCCAGAAACGGCGCAGGAAGCGCGCCATGCCCTCGACGCCGGCCTCGTTCCATTCCAGCGACATCGTCGGCGGCGAGGCGAACATCGAGAACAGGCGCACGGTGTCGGCGCCGTAGCGCTCGACCATCGCCTGCGGGTCGACGCCGTTGTTCTTCGACTTCGACATCTTCTCGATGCCGCCGATCGACACCGGCGCGCCGTCGGCCTTGAGCGTGGCGCCGGCGACGTGGCCGCGCTCGTCGCGCCTGACGTCGACGTCGGCGGGGTTGATCCAGGTGCGGCGGCCATCTGCGGCCTCGCGGTAGTAGGTCTCGGCCACCACCATGCCCTGCGTCAGCAGGTTGATCGCCGGCTCGTCGCCCGGCACCAGCCCTTCGTCGCGCAGCAGGCGGTGGTAGAAACGGAAATACAGCAGGTGCAGGATCGCGTGCTCGATGCCGCCGATGTACTGGTCCACCGGCAGCCAGTACTTGGCGCGCGCGTCGACCATGTCGGCCGCGCCCGGCGAGGTGTAGCGCGCGTAGTACCAGCTCGACTCCATGAAGGTGTCGAAGGTGTCGGTCTCGCGCTCGGCCGGGCCGCCACACTGCGGGCAGGCCGCCCTGCGCCAATCCGGGTCGGACTTGATCGGCGAATGCACGACGCCGGGACGCGAGAACGCGTCGGCGACGTCCTCCGGCAGCACCACCGGCAGCTGCTCCTCGGGCACCGGCACGGCGCCGCACGTTTCGCAGTACACCACCGGGATCGGGCAGCCCCAGTAGCGCTGGCGGCTCACGCCCCAGTCGCGCAGGCGGTAGTTGACCTTGCGCGCGCCGCGGCCCTCGGCCTCGAAGCGCCTGGCCAGCGCGTCGAACACGGCGTCGAAGTCCATGCCGCTGTACTCGCCGGAGTTCACCAGCGTGCCGCGGCCGGTGTACGCGCCTTGCTGCAGGATCCCGTCCAGGTACTCGCGCACCATCGACACCGCGGCCGCGGTGTCGAAGGCGTCGACCGTGGCGCCCGACAGCGCGGCCTGGAACGGGTCGGCGTCGACGGCGACGTCGTGGCCGATCTCGCGCAGCGCATCGCGCACGCCGTCGGGCACGATCACCGGCCGCACCGGCAGCCCGTAGGCCTTGGCGAACTCCCAGTCGCGCTGGTCGTGCGCCGGCACCGCCATCACCGCGCCGGTGCCGTAGCTCATCAGCACGAAGTTGGCGACGTAGACCGGGACGTCCTCGCCGGTGACCGGGTGGATCGCCCACTGCCCGGTCGCCATGCCGCGCTTTTCCTGCGCCTCGATCTCGGCCTCGGAGACGCCACCGCGGCGCAGCTCGGCCAGGAACGCGGCGAGCTCGGCATTGTCGCGCGCGGCCTTCAGCGCCAGCGGATGCTCGCCGGCGATGCTGATGAAGGTCGCGCCCATCAGCGTGTCCGGGCGCGTGGTGAACACCGTCAGCGGCGCGTCCTCGCCGTCGACGCGGAACTGGATCTCCAGGCCCTCGCTGCGCCCGATCCAGTTGCGCTGCATGGTCTTGACCGAGTCCGGCCAGCCGTCCAGCGCGTCCAATCCGTCGAGCAGCTCCTGCGCGTAGTCGGTGATCTTGAGGAACCACTGCGGGATCTCGCGCTTCTCGACCAGCGCGCCGGTGCGCCAGCCGCGGCCATCGATCACCTGCTCGTTGGCCAGCACGGTCTGGTCGACCGGGTCCCAGTTCACCACCGAGTTGCGGCGGTAGGCCAGGCCCTTCTTCAGCAGGCGCACGAACATGCGCTGCTCGTGCACGTAGTAGTCCGGCCGGCAGGTGGCGAACTCGCGCGACCAGTCGATCGCGTAGCCCATCGTCTTGAGCTGCGCGCGCATGTGGTCGATGTTGGCGTAGGTCCACTTCGCCGGCGCGGTGGCGTTCTTGATCGCGGCGTTCTCGGCCGGCAGGCCGAAGGCGTCCCAGCCCATCGGCTGCAGCACGTTCTTGCCGGTCATGCGCTGGTAGCGGCTGATGACGTCGCCGATGGTGTAGTTGCGCACGTGGCCCACGTGCAGCGCGCCCGAGGGGTAAGGCAGCATCGACAGGCAGAAGTACTTGGGCTTCGACGCGTCCTCGGTCACCTCGAAGGCCCGGGTCTCGTCCCAGTAGCGCTGGGCGGCGGATTCGACGGTTTTGGGATCGTAGGCGGACGGTTCGGCGGACACGGCGGGGGCGTTTTCGGGGCGGCCAGCAAGCCTACCGCAGTGCACAAATCGCCGCCATCGGCGCCCGCCCGCCGCGGGCCGTAAGATGCCGCAAACCCGAGGGGACCCCGATGAACCGACTCGCGACCGCCGTCCTGCTGGCGCTGGCCAGCCTTCCGTCCGCCATCGCCACCGCCCAGGAGGCCGCGCCCGCCGCGCCGGCGCCGGCCGTGCGCGTGGTCCACTGCGGCCAGCTCTTCGACGCCCCCGCCGGCCGCATGCGCGGGGAAACCAGCATCGTCGTGCGCGGCGAGCGGATCGAGTCGGTCCAGGCCGGCGCCATCGCCGCGCCCGCGGGCACCACCGTCGTCGAGCTGGGCAATGCCACCTGCCTGCCCGGCCTGATCGACGCCCACACCCACCTGACCTCCGAAACCAGCCCGACCGGCTTCACCGACCAGTTCCGCTGGAACATCGCCGACTACGCCGTGCGCTCCACCGTGTACGCGCGGCGCACGCTGCAGGCCGGCTTCACCACCGTCCGCAACCTCGGCGACAGCGCCAACGAGTCGGTCGCGCTGCGCAACGCGATCAACGCCGGCGTGCTGCCGGGCCCGCGCATCTTCACCGCCGGCATGGCGATCGGCTCCACCGGCGGCCACGCCGACGGCACCGACGGCTACCGCAAGGACCTGGCCGGCGACCCCGGCCCGAAGGACGGGATCATCAACGGCCCCGAGGACGCGTGGAAGGCGGTGCGCCAACACTACAAGGACGGCGTCGACGCGATCAAGATCATGCCCTCCGGCGGCGTGCTCGACGAAAGCGCCAGCGCCGACAACCCGCAGATGACCCAGGACGAGATCGCCGCGGTGGTCGCCGCCGCGCACGACTACGGCTACACCGTCGCGGCGCACGCGCACGGCGCCGAGGGCATCCGCCGCGCGGTGGCGGCGGGCGTCGACTCGATCGAGCACGGCACCTTCATGGACGACGCCGACATGCAGCTGATGAAGCAGCACGGCACCTGGTACGTGCCGACGATCATCGCCGGCAAGTACGTCGAGGAGAAGGCGTCGGTGCCCGGCTACTACCCGCCGCAGGTGGCGGCCAAGGCGCGCCAGGTCGGGCCGATCATCCAGAAGACCGCCGGCCGCGCCTACAAGGCCGGGGTGAAGATCGCCTTCGGCACCGACGCGGCGGTGTATCCGCACGGGCAGAACGCGAAGGAGTTCGCCTACATGGTCGACGCCGGCATGCCGCCGGCCTACGCGCTGCAGGCCGCGACCACCCATGCCGCCGAGCTGCTGAAGAAGTCGAAGGACCTGGGCAGCATCGAGCCGGGCAAGTACGCCGACATCGTCGCCGTGCCTGGCAACCCGCTCGAGGACATCACGCTGATGCAGAAGGTCGGCTTCGTGATGAAGGCCGGCCAGGTCTACCGCGAGGACGGCCGCGAAGTGGCGCCATGAACCCGGAATGGCTCGGCGCCGCGGCCGCCACCCTGACCACGCTGTCGTTCGTGCCGCAGGCGGTGAAGACCATCCGCACGCGCGAGACCCACGGCATCTCGCTGCTGATGTACGTGGCGTTCACCATCGGCGTCGCGCTGTGGTTCTGCTACGGCGTGGCGCTGGGATCGTGGCCGATGATCGCGTCCAACGCGATCACCTTCGTGCTGGCGTCGGTGATCCTGGCGCTCAAGCTGCGGCACGGGTGAGGCGATGCCGGACGTCGATGCGCCGGAATGGTCGGTGTCGCGCTGGTTCAACGCCGGCGCGGACGGCGGGCCTTCGCTGCGATCGCTGCGCGGGCGGGTGGTGTTCCTGCATGCCTTCCAGATGCTCTGCCCGGCCTGCGTGCAGCACGCGGTGCCGCAGAGCCTGAAGGTCGCGGCCGCGTTCGCCGACACCGACCTGGCGGTGGTGGGGTTGCACACGGTGTTCGAACACCACCACGCGATGGGACCGGAGGCGCTGGCGGTATACCTGCACGAGAACCGCATCGGCTACCCGGTGGGCGTCGACGCGCATCGCGGCGACGACCCCGCCGCACACCCGCTGCCGTTGACGATGCAGGCCTACGCGATGCAGGGCACGCCGACGCTGTGCTTGGTCGACCGCCGCGGCCGCCTGCGGCTGCAGCGCTTCGGCCTGCTCGACGACCTGCGCCTGGGCGCCCAGATCGCATCGCTGCTGGCCGAACCGTAGGTCGGGGCTACGCCCCCGACGCCTCGCCCGCTACACGTTCCCGCCCGAACGCCCCGCAACGCCCCGCCATCGTCCCTACCACCGCGACGCCCCCGGTTGCGCGCCCACCCACCCCC
>Ga0268289_100092_pt1 | contig 41961 bp, 37 predicted proteins | sample MetspNORM_FD_191340 | JGI IMG/M metagenome (GOLD analysis project Ga0268289, IMG submission 191340) | Soil microbial communities from San-Diego area, Southern California, United States - Methylocaldum sp. NOR-M | ecosystem: Environmental > Terrestrial > Soil > Desert | place: USA: California... | reverse complement strand
GCGCTACACGCCGGTCAGCATCGACAACCGCTACATCGTCGTCCACGGCGAGGACAGCACCAGCGCGCGCATCGTCGAGCTGGCGACCGGCAAGACGGTGCGCTCGCTGCCGCGGATCGGCGAGCAGAACGAGATCCGCTGGCACTACGGCATGGACGCGCCCGCGCGCATCTATTACGTCGAGGGCATGCAGTTCCGGCAGATGGACGTGGAAACCGGCAAGGACGCGCTGGTGCACGACTTCGGCCGCGACTGGCCCGGCGGCGACCAGCTGTTCACCGACGTCGAGGGCGACAGCTCCAACGACAGCCGCTACTGGTGCTGGATGGTGCGCCGCGAGGTGGACGAGGGCCCGTACCCGGTCGAGCAGCTGGTCAGCTACGACCGCGTCGCCGACACCGTGGTGCTGGCCGACGCCGCGAAGCTCGGGCGCAAGGAGCTCGGCCGCCCCAACACCATCGAGGCCTCGCCCAACGGCGAGGCCTGCGTGGTGCACTGGGGCGACGACGAAGGCGGCCCGCAGGCCTGGAAGCGCGACTTCAGCGCCAAGATCCGCAACGTCGCCGTGGACGAGACGCACAGCGGCTGGATCCTGGACGAGGCCGGCGACGAATGGTTCGTGTCGCAGAACAACCGCACCGACTGGATCGAAGCGGTGAGCCTGCAGACGGGCGAAACGCGCCGGCTGCTCTACCACGGCGACCTGGGCTGGGACAACGGCATGCATTTCTCGAAGGCCTACGCGCTGCGCGGCTACGTGCTGCTGTCGACCTGCAGCGAAACCAACGCGGCGTGGGGCGAGAACCAGCTCGTCATGCTCGGCCTGGACGGCCGCATCCTGCGCATCGCACACACCCACAATGCCTATCCGGGCGACGATGCCTATCGCAACGAGGCGGCCGCCGCCGTCTCCTACGACGGCCGCGGCATCTACTGGACCGCGAACTGGGGCGACGGCAACCGCCAGCGCGACGTGTACGGCATCGAGCTGCCCGCGCAATGGTGGAAGCACTGACGCAGCAGGCCGCGCGGCGACCTGCCGCTTCGCGCTCCTGTCCGCGTGGACGCCGGCCGATCGACGGCCGCTCCGTCCGCCACGCCCGGCGCAAGCCTCGAAGCAAAGGAGCACGACCGCGGGCCGGCGGTTACGATGCCGGCCATCGCGCACCCGCGCGCTCCGGAAGATCCGATCGATGCACGCGCGCCTGATCCTGCTTGCGACCGTCCTCGCGCTCGTCGTCGCGCCGCTGGCATTGGGAGTGGCCGGCTGGATGCGCGCGCGACGCGATGCGGCCGTCGCGCCCGCGCCGCGCGGCGCATCCGGGTGGGACTGGCGCCTGTCGCTGGCCTCGGCGCTGGCGTGCACGCTCGCATTCAACCTGATGTTCTTCCTGCAGGAGCTGTTCCTGGTGCTGCCCAAGGCCTTCGTGCCCGGGCTGCATCCGACGCTCTTCCACAACAACCACGCGTGGACCGGTGACGACCCGCGCGCGGCGCTCTTCCAGGGCACCGGCGTGGTGGCCACGCTGCTGGCGGGCGCGGCGTGCCTGCTGGTGGCGCGCGGTTGCGCCGCGTGTTCGCCGGCGATGCGGTTGTGGCTCGCGTGGATGGCCTGGTGCGGCTGCCTGATGGCGCTGCCGCAGGTCGTGGCCGGCGCGTTGCTGCCCGGCAGCGATGTCGGCATGGCGATGGGCTACCTGCGGCTGGACCCGGCGACGAAGTCGGTGGCGGCGCTGGTGGCGCTCGCGGCGATCGTCGCGGTCGCGCTGGCGCTGCGGCGGCCGCTGCTCGAGGTCGCCGCCGACGCGGCGCGCATCGACGGGCCGGCGGCGCGCACGCGCTTCGCGTTCGAGGTCGCGACGCTGCCCGCGCTGGCCGCGATCGCGCTGGTCGTTCCCTTCCGCGTGCCGCGCGACCCGGTCGAAGTGGTGGTGGTGCCGCTGGTGGTGATGCTCGCCGGCATCGGCTGGGTCCAGGCCGGCGCCTGGCGCGTGACGGATGCGAAGCCGGCCGGCAAGCGGATCGCCTCCATCGGCCGGCTCGCGGCCGCGGTGGTGGCGCTGCTGCTGGTGTTCCAGCTGGCGCTGCGGCCGGGCATCGCGTTCTGAGTCGCGCCGCGCCGGCGTGCGCGCCTATCGGCGCGGTGCGGTTGCCTCGCCGGCGGTGATCCGCCAGATCGTGTCGCCCACGTCGTCGGCCACCAGCACCGCGCCGTGGCGGTCGATGGCGACGCCGACCGGACGCCCCTGCGCGTTGCCGTCGGCGTCGACGAAGCCCGTCAGCACCGGCTCCATCGCCCTGGCCGGCCGGCCGCCGGCGAAGGGCACGAACACCACCTGGTAACCGGTCGGCGGCTTGCGGTTCCACGAACCGTGCAGGCCGACGAAGGCGCCGCCGCGGCGGTGCGCGGGCAGGGCGTCGCCCTCGTAAAACGCCAGCCCGAGCGCGGCGACATGCGAGCCCAGCGCGTAGTCGGGGGCGATCGCGGTGGCGACCAGTGCGGGGTCCTGCGGCTGCACGCGGGCGTCGACGTGGCGGCCCCAGTAGCTGTACGGCCAGCCGTAGAACGCGCCCTCGCGCACCGAGGTGAGGTAGTCGGGGACGAGGTCGTTGCCGAGCTCGTCGCGCTCGTTGGCCACCGCCCACAGCGTGCCGTCGTGCGGGTTGAACGCGAGCGCGGTCGGGTTGCGGATGCCGGAGGCGAACACGCGCGAGGTGCCGGCCGCGGGATCGACTTCGAGCACCAGCGCGCGGCCGGCCTCCTCGTCCATGCCGTTCTCGCCGACGTTGCTGTTGGAGCCCACGCCCACGTACAGCCTGCGGCCGTCGGGGCTCGCGGCCAGGCTCTTGGTCCAGTGGTGGTTGCGCGGCCCGGCGGGCAGCTCGACGACGCGCGTGCCGGGCGCATCGATCGACGCCGCGCCGTCCACGTACGGGAATCGCAGCAGCGCATCGGTGTCGGCGACGTAGAGCGCATCGCCTACCAGCGCCATGCCGAACGGCGAATGCAGCCCGGACAGGAACACGCTGCGCGTCTCCGCGACGCCGTCGCCGTCGGCGTCGCGCAGCAGGGTGATGCGGTCGGCGCTGGGCACGCCGGCGCCGGCGCGCTTCATCACCAGGCCCATCACCTTGCCGCGCAGGCTCCTGCCTTCCTCCGGGCGCTGCGGCGCGTTGGTCTCGGCCACCAGCACGTCGCCGTTGGGCAGCACGAGCAGCGTGCGCGGATGCGCGAGGCCGCGTGCGAACGCGTTGACCGCGAATCCCACCGCGGGCACCGGCATCGCCCCGGCCTTCCAGCCGACCGCCGGCGCGATGTCCATCGTCGGCAGCAGCCGCCTGCCGGCGGGCGCGGGCAGCACCGGATCGGGCCCGGTGTTGGACGCATGGATCAACGGCTGCACGGTGCTGCCGCAGCCGCCCGCCAGCACGGCCAGCGCCAGGGCGAGTCCCGCGGACGGCAGCCTGCGCGCCATGCCTAGACGCCGAACGGCCAGGTGTCGGGGACGCGGTTGCCGGCCGGCGCCGGCCGCAGCGGCACCACCGCGCCGGTGTCGTCGAACCACACGTAGGCATCGAACTGGCGGGGCAGCGACGCCTCCGCGTAGTGGCTCTGCAGCTCGGTCTCGGGCCGGTAGATCACGCCGATGAAGCGCTCGAGCATCGACGGCAGCAGGGCCGTGCGCAGCGCCTCGTCGGCGCCCGCGTCGCCGCCGCGCAGGTCGAGCAGGGCGCAGGGCAGGCCGGCGTCGTGGCAGGCGCGCTCGATGCTGTCGCGGTGCGAGGGCCGCACCCGCATCACCTGCATCGGCTCGTCCCAGTCCGAGGCCGCGGCCACCGTGCCCGAATGCGTGCCGAAGCCGACCAGCGCGGCCTCGTCGCCGAAGCGCTCGCGGCACAGCTGGCCGATGTTGAGCTCGTCGCGCGCGGCGCCCATCGCGGTGTGGCGCGCGTCGCCGACGTGCGAGTTGTGCGCCCACACCACCGCCTTCGAACGCGGCCCATGCGCCTCGAGCAGGTGCTCGAGGGTCTCGAACATGTGGGTGTCGCGCAGGTTCCAGCTCTCCGCGCCGCCGTAGTACATGATCCGGTAGTAGCGCTCGGCCGCGGCGACCAGGCGCGCGCTCTGGGCGGCGTCGAGGAAGCGCTCGTCGCCGCCGTCGTCGTCCATGCGCCGGGCCAGCAGGTCGCAGCACTGGCGCACGACGTCCTCCTCGCACTTGCGGTAGCGGTCGCTGAGCACCGCGCGGCCGTAGGTCGCGGGGTCCTTCTGCCACGGCGTGAGGCAGCCGTAGCGCTGGCGCGCCACCGCCGCGGCCTGCGGGTCGACGTCGTCGAGGTAGGCGAGCACCGCCTCGATCGAGGCGCCCATGTTGTAGATGTCCAGGCCGTAGAAGCCGGCCTGGCGTTCCGGCGCGAGCCCGTCGTTGTGCTCGCGCAGCCACTCCACCAGCGCGGCGACCTCGACGTTGCGCCACATCCAGGCCGGGAAGCGCTGGAACGCCGGCGGCGCGCCGGACCGCGCGGGCAGGTGGCGCACATGGCGGTTCACCGCCGCGGCGTCGGGCCAGTCGGCCTCGACCGCGACGATGGTGAAGCCGTGCCGCTCGACCAGTCGCCGCGTGATCGCGGCGCGCGCGCGGTAGAACTCGCCGGTGCCGTGGCTGCATTCGCCCAGCAGCACCACCCGGCGCGAGGCGAAGCGGTCGAACGTCGGGCCGAACGCCGGATCATGGATGCGCGGCAGGTGTTCGGCCGCATCGGCGATCACCTGCGGCAGCGTGCGCCCGCGCGCGCGGCCGGGCACGTGGCTGCTGGCGGCGCGGCGGCCGTCCTCGGTCCAGCCTTGCTCGCCGATCAGCGGCACGAAAGTGACGCCGCCCAGGTCCTCCTCCTCGTAGTCGCCGCCATCCACGCGGGTGACGCGACGCAGGCGCTGGCCGCGCAGGCCGTCGCCGACCGGCAGCACCAGGCGACCACCGACGGCGAGCTGCTCGCGCAGCGCATGCGGCACGTCCGGCGCGCCGGCGGCGACCAGGATCGCGTCGAACGGCGCCGCGTCGGCCCAGCCGCGCGTGCCGTCGCCGACCCGCAGCTCGATGTTGTCGTAGCCGAGCGCGTCGAAGCGGCGCTGCGCCTGCTCGGCCAGCGAGGCGTGGCGCTCGATCGCGTGCACGCTGCCGGCGATGCGGCTGGCCACCGCGGCGGAATAGCCTGAGCCGGCGCCGACCTCGAGCACGCGGTCGTCCGCCGACAGGTCGGCGGCCTCGAGCATCAGCGCGACGATGTAGGGCTGCGAGATGGTCTGGCGCTCGCCGATCGGCAGCGGGCTGTCCTCGTAGGCGAATTCCTGCATGCCCGGCTCGACAAAGCGCTCGCGCGGCACCGCGCGCATCGCCTCGAGCACCGCGTGGTCGCGCACGCCGCGGCCGGCGATGTGCACGTCCACCATGCGTCGCCTTGCGTGTTCGTGGTCCTGCATCAGCAAGGCCTCCCGTGCGGGGAGCCATCGTCATAGCACCGCCGGCGTCGAACGGGCGTCACGCGATCGCGTGCACGCCGCGTGACGATGAACGCGGGCGAAAGACGGCGTCCGCGGCGGATAATGCGCGGCCACGCACCATCCAGGAGGCACCGTGGCCCGGATCCTGTACGTCGGCACGAAGAACGCATCGAGCTGGGCGCTGCGCGCCTGGCTGGCACTGCGCGAGCAGGGCATCGCGTTCGAGGAGCGCATGGTCGACATCCGCCAGCCGCTGCGCGCGGGGGAGCTGGCCAAGGTCGGCGCGTTCTCGCCGCCGGCCGCGGTGCCGGTGCTGGTCGACGACGGCCTGGTGGTCTTCGATTCGCTGGCGATCATGGAGTACGCCAGCGAGCTGGGGGAACGCCCGCTGCTGCCGGCCGACATCCGCCGCCGCGCACGCGCGCGCTCGCTGCTGGCGTGGGTGCACGCGGGCCTGTCCGGGCTGTGCGGGCGGCTGTCGTTCGAGAGCTCGTTCTATCCGGAGCGGCGCGCGATGACCGCGACCGAGCAGCGCGAGGCGGCGCGCATCGTCGCCGCCTGCGATGCGGAGCTCGCGCAGGGCGGCCCCTGGCTGGCGGGCGAGCTGTCGCTGGCCGACCTCGCCTTCGTGCCGGTGATGCGGCGCCTGCAGGCGCACGCGGTCGACACCTCGGCGCACCCGCGCGTGGCGGACTGGATGCAGCGCCTGATGGCGCGCCCGGCGGTGGCGGAGTGGATGTCGGAGGCACAGGCGCTGCCGCCGGTGTGGCTGGAGGACTATCGCGACGGCTGAGCGGCGCATTTTGCCATTGGCAGAGGCCGTTCCGGATTTTTCCGGCTGAATGCCTGCAACTTCGGCGTAATTCGGCGCACATAACATCCTGTTAATCGGCGTTTGCGTAGGATGCGTGCTTCCCGAACGCCCAGAAGCCGCCGCGCCCGCGCGGCGGGCATCTGCGCGCCTCGCGCCGGCCGGTTGGGAACCCCGGGCAACCGCCCATCCGGGCCGCCGTCGTTCCGCCGGCCCGGTTCCCGCGCCGCCACGGCGAGCCACCACCAGGAGACACCATGCCCCGCAAGTCCACCAAGGCCGCCATTCCGCCCAGCGGCACCTCGCACCTGTTCGATCGCACCGGCAAGGCCAAGGATGTCCATCGCAGCGTGACCAGCGAAACCATCGCCATCGACATGCAGGCGTTCCGCAAGCGCGGCGGCCGCGTCGAGGTCCTGGGCAACACGCCGCTGCGCTCGAGCGTGAACGTCACCGCATCGCGCACCAAGGACAACGCGCAGCGCAAGGCCGCGAAGACGGACAAGCCCGCCAAGGCCGCGGCGCGGAGCTGATCGCGCGGCGCGAAGCCGCGCAGTCGCGCCTACCGCAAGACCGTCCTGCCCCGCGCAGTCCCCGCGCGGGTCAGTGCCCCGCCAGCCGCGTGTGCTGCGAATACCAGGCGTGCCAGCGGCCGTCCTGGAAATGGAACACGTCGACGGAGACGTCGGCATCGCCGTGGTGCCGCACCACGGCCGCGTCGCCGATGACCTGGATCGTGGAAGTGGGCGGCAGCGGATCGGCATGCGCGCCCGGATGGGCGGCGGCGTAGCTGCGTGCGAGTGCGATGACCTGCGCCTTGTCGCGCGATTCACCGTTGGCCGACACCGACACGTAGCCTGCATCGAGCAGCGCATCGAGCGCGGCGGTGTCGCCGCCGACGAAGGCCGCGCTCCACGTCTCCTCGGCGCGGCGCACGCCGGCTTCGTCGGCGCTTGGCGTGGCGGCGTCGGCAGCGCCGGCCAGCATCGCGAGGCAGGCGAGGGCGAACCATTTCGTTGCGTGCATGTCGGCGCTCTTCGGGGAGGCGCCGGCGATGCTGGGCCTCCCATCGCCGCGGCGAATGTGCCGGAAGGCCCCTGGGTGCATGGGACAATCCGGCCATCGGTCACATCCCATGCCGACTTCGGCCACTTGACCGGGCCCCGGCGCACGTCGAAGGTGGGCGCTTCCCACGGGAGACGCCCATGATCGGATCGACCTCGCGGCCGGCGCTGGTGCTGGCCGGCCTGCTGGTTTCGCTCGCCACCGGCGCGGTGCTCGCCGCGGACGACGGCACGACCGCGTTGCATGGCTTCAGCGCCGACGGCGCGTCGCGACAGCTCGCGCTTGAACAGCGCTTCGATGCCCTGCTCGATCCGGCCGACCAGCGCGAATGGATGCGCGAGATGGCCTCGGCGCCGAACCACCTCGGCTCGCCGCACGACAAGGCCAATGCCGAGTTCATGCTGGCGAAATTCAGGGAATGGGGCTGGGACGCGCGCATCGAGCGCTTCGACGTGCTCTATCCGACGCCGAAGCGGGTGTCGCTGGAACTGCTCGGCCGCGGCGGCTACAAGGCGAAGCTGCGCGAGCCGGCGGTCAAGGGCGACGCCTCGTCCGCGCTGGCGGGCGGGCTGCCGCCGTACAACGTCTACGGCGGCGACGGCGACGTCACCGCGGAGCTGGTCTACGCCAACTACGGCATGCCCGACGACTACGAGGAGCTCGCGCGCCGCGGCGTCGACGTGCGCGGCAAGATCGTCATCACCCGCTACGGCGCCGGCTGGCGCGGGCTCAAGCCCAAGCTCGCGCAGCAGCACGGCGCGGTGGGCTGCCTGATCTATTCGGATCCGCGCGACGACGGCTACTCGGTCGGCGACACCTACCCGAAGGGCGGCTGGCGCCCGGCCGATGGCGTGCAGCGCGGCTCGGTCGCCGACATGCAGGTGTACCCCGGCGATCCGCTCACGCCCGGCATCGGTTCGACCACGGACGCGAAGCGTCTGGCCTTGGCGGATGCGAAAACGATCCTGAAGATCCCGGTGCTGCCGATCTCCTACGCCGACGCCACGCCGCTGCTGAAGTCGCTCGAAGGCCAGGTGGCGCCGCCGTCCTGGCGCGGCGCGCTGCCGATCACCTACCACGTCGGCCCCAGCACGGCGAAGGCGCGGATGGTGGTCGAGTCGGACTGGACGCAGAAGCCGGTCTACGACGTGGTCGCGGTGATGCGCGGCGCCGAGGAGCCCGACCGCTGGATCGTGCGCGGCAACCACCACGACGGCTGGATGTTCGGCGCTTGGGACCCGCTCGCCGGCAACGTCGCGATGCTGGCCGAGGCCAAGGCGATCGGCGCGCTGGCCAGGCAGGGCTGGCAGCCGAAGCGCACCCTGGTCTACGCGAGCTGGGACGGCGAGGAGCCGGGCCTGCTCGGCTCCACCGAATGGGCCGAGACGCATGCGCGGGAATTGCAGGAAAAGGCGGTCGCCTACGTCAATTCCGACACCAACGGCCGCGGCTTCCTCGGCGCCAGCGGCAGCCATTCGCTGCAGCACCTGGTCAACCAGGCCGCGGCCGCGGTGCAGGACCCGCAGACGCAGGCCAGCGTGCTCGAGCGCATGCGCGCCAAGGTGCTGGTCGACGGGCTGCGCGACGGCGCGCGCGCCGACGAGAAGGCCGACGCCGAGATCGCGGCCAAGGGCGGCGACCTGCCGATCGGCGCGCTGGGCTCGGGCTCCGACTACAGCGCCTTCCTCGAGCACCTGGGCATCGCCTCGCTGGACCTAGGCTTCGGCGGCGAGGACGACCAGGGCGGCGTCTACCATTCGCGCTACGACACCTTCGAGCACTACGAGCGCTTCGGCGATCCCGGCTTCGCCTACGGCGTGGCGCTGTCGAAGGTCGCCGGCCGCGTGGTGCTGCGCATGGCCGACGCCGAGCTGCTGCCGATGCGCTTCGGCGACTTCTCCGACACCTTCGGCCGCTACGTCGACGAGCTGCACAAGCTGGTGGACGACACGCGCGAGGCGACGGCGCGCCAGCACCGGCTGCTCGACGCCGGCGCCTGGGCGCTGGTGTCCGACCCGACCCGGGCGGTCGGCGCGCCGGCGCGCGATTCGGACGTGCCGAAGATCGACCTGTCGCCGCTGGACCGCGCGGCCAAACGGCTGGCGCGGAGCGCACAGGCCTTCGACCGCGCCTACGCCGCGCAGGCCGCGCGCGGCGTCGACCTGCCGGGCGAGCGCCGCGCCGAAGCCAATGCGCTGATGGGGCGGATGGAGCAGGCGCTGACGGACCCGCACGGGCTGCCGGATCGCGACTGGTTCCGGCACATGGTCTACGCGCCGGGCATGCTCACCGGCTACGGCGTCAAGACCGTGCCCGGCGTGCGCGAGGCGATCGAGGCGCGCCGGTGGGAGGAGGCGGATCGCTATGCGGTCGAGACCGCCAGGGTGCTCGACGGCTACAGCGCGCAGCTCGACGCGCTCGCGAAGCTGCTGCGCCCGTGAGCGAAAACCCGTCCTCGCCGCCGCACGCCGCCGCGCTGCGCTTCCAGGGCACGCGCACCGGCGACGACGACGACCGCTGCATCTGATCCAGCGCGGCTTTGCGACGCCGCGCGGATCGGCCGATACTGCCGCGCAACCGTCGCACGCAATGGGGGGATCGCATGCGCAGGATGGCGTTGGTCGTGCTCGCGCTGTGCGCGTGCCTGGGGTGGAATGGCGGCGCGCGCGCCGCGGCGACGGTCGAAGTGCTGGAGACCTTCCCGCCCGGCGCAGACATCGCGCTGGCGAAGAACCAGAACTACTACCTGCGGCTGCGCTACCGCACCGACGCGCCGGTGCGGATCTGGGCGCGGCCGTACTTCCAGGGACGCCCCGCGGACGCCGGCAGCAATCCATCGCCCCGCTACGAAGGCAGCGGCGAGGCGCTGGGCTGGTTCTTCCTCATGCAGCCCGGCACGCAGGTCGACGAGATCCGCATCACCGCCGGCGACGGCGGCGTGCGCACGACGCCGCAGGTGGCGAGCCTGCGCGTGCGCGTGGCCGGCGGAAGCGGCGCCGCGTCGGTGCCCGAGCCGGCGTGGGTGGCGCGCCTGCAGGCGCAGGCGGACGAGGCCGCGCGCCAGCAGCAGGCGTCGTCCGGCTACGCGCCCGGCGCCGGCGGCACGCTGCTGCTCGGCGGTTTCATGCTGGCGATGCTCGCGGTCGGCCTGCTGGCGTTCGCGGCGCCGGCGTGGGGCCTGTGGCGCTGGCGCGGCGGCTGGCGCATCGCCGCCGCGGTGCCGGCGGCGGCGATGGCGTTCGTGGTGCTGCGCATCATGGTCAGCACCGCCGTCGATCCCACCTCGCACAACCTGTGGCCGTTCGAGGTGCTGCAGGCCGGCGTGCTGGCGCTGGTGGCGATGCTGGGGCTGTGGATCGCGCGCCGGTTCTCGGGTGCGTCGCGATGAGCCCGTGGCACCTGGCCGGTGGACTGTTCCTGCTGGGCATCGGTGCGGGCGTCCTGGCCGTGGCGTGGCAGGGCTGGCAGTCGGGCGAGCTGCCGGCAGGCGCGAACTTCCTGCGCGCCTGGCGCCCGACGCGCGAGGACGATCCGCTGGCCTTCCACTGCTTCTTCGCCCTGTACCTGTGCGGCGGGATCGCGCTGGCGGCGTGGGGATTGCTGGTGCTGGCGGGCGTGGCGGAGCCGCTGAAGCTGCGGTGAGGCGCGTCGTCCCCGTGGAGTTTCGCAGGCGCCTTCGCGCTCCGCCTGCGCGGCGGTGAAGCGTCCTGTCATCCCGGACGCCGCGGGGGACCTGACTTCGTCACGCCGGCAGGATCCCTCGCTGCGCTCGGGATGACGGCACGGAGTCGCTACCGCCCCTCGTCTTCCAGCAGCCAGGCGAAGGCCCGCCGCAGTTCGGCCGTGCCGTCGCGGTCGTACCAGCGGCCGTGCGCGATCACGATGCGTTCGGGCTGCCAGGCGAGCATGCGTTCGACCGCCGCCTTCAGTTGCGCGCGCTGGCCCGCGAAGGTGCGCCGCATGTCGCGCGGCATCGCGCCGTGCGGATCCTGCACGCCGCCGATGCGCGTGAGCCAGCGCATCCACCATGCGCCCAGCTTGGCCGGCTCGAAGTTCTCGATGAAGTCGGTGAGCACCAGGGTGCGGCCGGGATGGTGGAAGAACTCGACCTCGGTCATGAAGCTGCCGGCCACCGGCAGGGTCGAGATCGCGCCGTCCCAGGGATAGCCCTCCGCGGCGGCGAGCGGAAGCGCGTCGAAATCGATCCGCCCGCGCGCCTGCTCGCGGATGCGCGGCGCGAGGTACACCGCGGCGTCGGGATAGGCGCGCTTCCACTCCGGGATCCACCAGTAGTGGATGCGGTTGGGGCCGACGATCCAGCGCGGCGCGCCGATCGCGGCGACCTCGGCGCGCAGCGCGTCGGTCAGCGGCGTGGGCGAGTGCACGAACAGGTCGCCGTCGCCCAGGCGCAGCAGCGTCATGCGGGTGGGGAAGGGCATCTTCGGCCAGGGCAGGCCGAAACGGATCAGCGGGCCGTCGACGATCCATGCGTCGGTGGCGATCGGCTTGGGCGTGTTCAGCGGCGGATAGCAGGCGACCGGTTCGTCGCGCGATGGCGTCGGCATCGCCCGAGCATGCCGTGGCGCGCGTGCAGGCGGCGTCCGCGGGCGCCGCCGGGCGTGACCGCGGGCGCATCTACGCGCAGTGGAACGGAATGTTCATCGCGCATTCGATCCCGCGCGGGCGCGGGCCATAGACTAGGGGACGCATCCCGCCGTCGAGCTCCGCATCGTGACGTCCCTCCGGTTTCGCCTTCCGCGGCAGCGGCTCCTGCTGTCCTGCCTCGCCATCGCCTGCCTGCTGCCCGCCGGCTGCCGGCAACCGCCGCCGCCGCCCGCGCCCGAGGCGCCGAAGACGGTGGTCGCGAGCGGCAGCGAGGACGCCGGCGCGGTCAGCAGCGACGCCAAGCCGGTGAAGACGCCCACCCAGGCCGACCTGCTCAAGGGCACCGACTGGCCGGAACTGCGGCTGCTGTCGGGCGATGCCTGGATCGATTGCGACCCCGCGCCGCCCGTGCCGGTGGCGACGTCGGCGGCGCCGGCCGCGGAAGCGGCAGCGCCCGCGGGCGAGGGCGAAGTCGCCGCGGCGCCGCGCAAGGATCCCGCCGCCGCCGCGCTCGGCGTGGCGGCGGCGGTGGCTGCGCCCGCACCGGGCGATCCGCCGCCGCCCGACGCAGGCGCGGAGCCCGGCGCGGAGGCCGCCGCCGAAGCCCCCGCCGCGGACGCGCCGCGGCAGCTGGTGGACCTGGGCTTCGCCGACTTCCAGGCCGCGATGTCGCCCTGCCGCGACACCGGCGCGGTGCGGCTGCGCTATCAGGGCAAGATCAGCGGCGACTTCACCGCGCTGGTGCAGCGCACCGCCGCGATGGCCGACCGCCTCGGCATCGACCACCGCATCCTCGACATCGATTCCACCGGCGGCCGCGTCGAGGACGCGATGCCGGCCGGCGACGCGATCGCCGGCACCCGCTGGACCATCCGCGTGCGCCCCGACTCGATCTGCCACAGCGCCTGCGTGCTGGTGCTGGCGGCCGGCGACGACCGCGAGATCGCCGGCAAGGTCGGCATCCACCGCATGGTGCGCGTGGGCTCGCAGGCGACCACCCGCGCCGAGCTGAGCCAGGAACTGCGCGAGGTCTACGGCGAGATCAAGGACTACCTCGAGCGCAACGGCGCCTCGGTGGCGGTGGCCGACCTGATGATGACCGTGCCCAATCGCAGCCTGCGCCTGCTCAGCGAAGGCGAGCTGCGCGAGTACGGGCTGTCGGGCGCCAACGCGGTGCAGGACGACCTCGACCGCATCATCCTCGCGCGCAAGTGCGGCGACGATTTCGTCAAGCGCAAGGACGCCTACATGCGCGCCTATGCCAGCCAGTGCGCGGGCACCGGCGATCAGGCCGCGGTCGAGGCCTGCGCGCTTGCATTGCGCGACGACTACGGCTTCCCGGACGAGAAGTGCGCGGCCGACGGCCCGCTGGCGGGCCTGCGCCGCGCCGGCGGCGCGTCAACGTCCGCCGCCGCCCCCGCCGCCTCCGCCGCCTCCGGAAAATCCGCCGCCGCCACCGCCGGAGGAGCTGCCGGGCGGGGTGGCTGACGAGGCGATCTGCGAGGCCAGGCTGCTCCCGACCGCGCGCGTGAGGCTGCCCAGGTCGGAAGCCTGTCCGCCCTGGTACCAGCCGATCGCGGCGGTGGTCGCGGCCGCGGCCGCCGCGCCGACGGCGAGGGTGAACTTCTTCGTCCACGCGTCCTCGACCTCCAGCGCCACCGCGTACGGCAGCAGCCGTTCGTAGCGCTTGGCATCGAGCATCGGCGGCGTGTCGGGGCCCTGCATGCCTGCGAGCTCGTCGCGCTCGGCCACGCCGAGGTAGCGCTTGAAGCCTTCGATCGCGTCCAGCAGCTTGCGGCCTTCCGGCGTCGGCGCCTTGACCACCACGCCGAACGCGACCACCACCAGCAGCATCACCGCGGCCACCACGAACGCCAGCAGCGGCCCCGAGCCCAGCATCCCGACCCCGACTGCGAACGCCAGCACCACCGAAACCCCCGCGATCAGCGCCGCGATCGCGATGCTGCCGCCGTTGCGCTTGAACATCGACGGGTTGAAGCGCTTCTCCAGCGCGGCGGTGTGCGCCGAGATCGCCTCGCGCAGCGTGCTGGCGCTGGCCTTCTCCAGCTTCAGCTCCGGCCCGTCGCCGAACAGCTTGCCGAGCAGCAGGCGCTGGCCGGCGCCGGCGTGCGCGTCGGGACTGGACAGGCGCTGCAGCCGCCATTCGTCCGACAGCAGGTGCTTGTCGCGGTGGATCCGCACCAGTCCGTCGACCGCGCAGGCCAGCAGGTCGGAGGAGAAGCAGCGGTTGTCGTAGCCCATGCGGCGGACGAAGCGCAGGTCCGCCGGCGAACAGCCGTCCGGCGGGTCGTAGCGCACCACCACCACGCCCGGGCGCGGGTCGCGGCCCACCGCGCGCCAGCGGCCGATGCAGAACGCCAGCAGCGCGGCCAGCCCCGCCAGCGCGATCAGCGCCGCGCTGTTGTCCCGGAGCAGCCACCAGGCCTTCTGCGCCCGCGTGGGCGCGGCGACGATGCCCTTCGGGAACGACAGCACCACGGTCATGCCTTCGCCCGGCGCCAGCGGCCGCGCCAGCGTCCAGCGCGCCACGCCCGGCGCCGGCAGCGCGGCGGTGAAGTCGCGCGCGGTCGAGCCGTAGCCGCCGGTGTAGCCTTCTGCCGTCATCCGCGGAGCCGGGACCGGCTTCGGCAGTCGCACCTCGACGCTGCCGCGCTCGATCGCGAAGTCCCAGCCGGTGCCGATCGCGTTGAAGTACAGCTCGTCGTGGTCGTCGAAGAAGCCGAGCTGGCGGTTCGTGCGGTAGTGCAGGGTGTAGGTGTAGTCCGCCGGCACCGGCAGGAAATCGTCGTTGCCGGTGTTGATGCGCACGCCGTTGGCGCGCTTCTCGGTGAACCAGGGCTCGGCCCGTCCGTCGCGCTGCACGCCCAGCACCTCGAAGCCGACCACGACGCGGTTGCCGAAGCGGTCCTTGTAGCGGGTGGGGAAGTCGCGGTAGATGCCGCGGCGGATGCTCTCGCCCTGCGCGTGGACGCGGATGTCCTCGGTGACGTCGACGCTGCCGTCGGCGTGCACCTCGATCACGCTGTCGTAGGCGAGGATGCGCTCCTGCGCCTGCGCGGCGCCGGCCAGCGACAGCAGCGCCAGCAACGTGGAGCGGACGACGGCCGCGACGCGCATGTGCCTCATCGCGCCAGCTCCACCTTCACCGGCGCGCGCTCGTCCTCGTCGGCCTGGAAGAACCCGGCCGCCTGGAAGCCGAAGCCGCGCGCCACCAGCAGGTCGGGGAAGCGCTGGGTCGCGTCGTTGTAGTCGCGCACCGTGCCGTTGTAGAAGCGGCGCGCGTACTGCAGCTGTTCCTCGACCTCGACCAGGTCGCGCTGCAGCGCCGAGAAATTGTCGCTGGCCTTGAGCTCGGGATAGGCCTCGCGCAGCGCGACCAGCCTGCCGATGGCCTGCGCGAGCTCGCCTTCGACCTCGCCCAGCGGCGCCGGCGCAGTCGTCGCGGTGGCCCGGGCGCGCAGCGCGGTGACCGCCTCCAGCGTCGACGCCTCGTGGCCGGCGTAGGCCTTCACCGCCGACACCAGCGACGGCACCAGGTCGTGGCGCCGGGTCAGCTGCACGTCGATGTCCGCCCACGCGGTGCGCACCTGGTTGCGCAGCCGCACCAGCCGGTTGAAGGCCACCAGCGCCCAGGCGCCGAGCGCGGCCAGCAGGGCGAGCAGGACCAGCATCGTCGTCATCGTGTCTCCCCGTCGCGCCCGCGGGCGCGGTGCATGCCCATCATCGCGCGGCGCGCCGCTGCGCCGCGTTCAACCCGGCAGCACCCGGATCCGCGCATCGCCGACCTGCACCTCCTGGCCGCCGCGGATCTTGCAGGTCTTGCGCAGTTCCACCGCGCCGTCCACGCGCACGGCGCCGCTGGCGACCAGCGCCTTGCCGGCGCCGCCGCTGTCGACCAGCCCGGCGAGCTTGAGCAGCTGGTTGAGCTCGACGTGCTCGTGGTCGCGGTCGAGCGCGAACTTGATCTCGTGCATGGGGTGGCCAGGCCTGGCGGAGTGCGCAGTCTCGACGCATGGCCGGCCGGGTTCAAGGCCCGGCCTGCGCGGCCTGGTCCATCCGGTCCAGCAGCGCGCGGAACCGCGGGTCGCCTCGCAGCGGCGCAAGGTCGCTGTCGTTCTCGATCCAGGCGCGATCGCCCCAGCCCAGCGCCACCGCGCGCTCGAGCAGTTCGATCGCGCGGTCGGCCTCGCCGAGCCCCGCGTAGACGCAGGCGGTGTTGTAGAGGAAGTGCGGCTCGTTCTCGCGCGTCTGCAGCGCCAGCTCCGACCATTCGATCGCGCGGTCGCGCTGGCCCAGCTCGACCAGCGTGCTGGCGCCCAGGCACAGCGCGCGGGCGTCGTCTGGGTTCATCGCCAGGTGGCGCTCGATGATCTCCAGGCCGCGCGCGTCCGCCTTCTTCGCGAGGTCCGCGCGGCCCATGGAGCGGTAGGCCATGCTGAGGAACACAGGCGCCTGGTAGTCGGCGGGATTGACCTCGCCGGCGCGGATGAACAGCCGCGCCGCCTTCTCGAAGTTGCCCTGCGCCATGCAGGCGCGGCCGTAGAAGAAGTAGGGCTCGAACAGGCTCGGGTTGATCAGGATCGCGGTCTCGAAGCGCTGCTCGGCGAGCGCGTACTGGCCGCTGGTGAACAGCGCGGTGCCCAGCGAGGCGTGCGCCTCGGCCGAGTCCGGGTCCAGCTCGATCGCGCGCCGGCTCGCCTGCTCGGCGCGCGCGGCGTTCTCCGCCGAGGCGTCGGCGTAGCGGTAGAGCATCGAGCACGCGTCGGCGAGCCCGGCATGGGCCATCGAGTACTTCGGGTCCAGGTCGATCGCGCGCTCGAACATGCTGATCGCATGCAGGAAGTCGCGGCGGGTGAACGCGTACAGGTACTTGCGGCCCTTGAGGTAGAAGTCGTAGGCCTGCGGGTTGGCGGTGGCGACGGTCTGCAGCGCGCGGCGCTCCTTCGGCCCGAGCGCGACCTGCAGCGCATCGGCGATGTTGCGCGCGATGTCGTCCTGGATCGCGAACACGTCCTTCATCTCGCGGTCGTAGGTCTCCGACCACAGGTGCGAGTCGCTGCCGGCGTCGATCAGCTGCGCGGTGATGCGCACCCGCTCGCCGGCGCGGCGCACGCTGCCCTCCAGGATCGTGCCGACGCCGAGCTGGCGCGCGGCGGTGGGGATGTCGACCTTCTCGCCCTTGAGGTTGAACGAGGACGTGCGCGAGGCGACCTTGAGCTGCGGCAGCTTGGCCAGCAGGTTGAGGATCTCCTCGGAGATGCCGTCGCTGAAGTACTCGTTCTCCGCCTCGCCGCTCATGTTGACGAACGGCAGCACGGCGATGGTGCGGCGGTCCTCGGCGGCATCGTCGGACGCCAGCGCCGCCTTGGGCGCGGCGTGTTCCGCGGGCGCGGGCGCGGGTACGGGTTCGGCGCTGAGCGGGACGGCACCCGGCGCCACGGGCGCCGTGGCAGGCGCGGCGGCGGCCGGTTCCGCCTCCGCCCGCGCGACGCCGCCCGGCCCGAGGTCGAACATCCAGCCCATGATCACCGCGATCGGGAAGCCCAGCGCGACCAGCACGATCACCAGCCGCACCGACCAGTCCGGCAGGTTGAGCGGCGGCAGCACGGTCGAAGCGACTTCCACCACGACCCAGCCGACCACCGCGTACACGATCGCCACCCGGATCACGCGGCGCCGCCGCAGCTCGGCGAAGAAGCCGCGCAGCGAGGAGTGGCCGGCCGGCGCGCCCATCAGTGGATCCTGGCCAGCAGCGCCTGGAAGCGCGGCTCGGCCCGCAGCGGCTCCAGGTCGCTGTCGGTCTCCATCCACGCGCGATCGCCGAAGCCGAGCCGGACCGCTTCCTCGAGCAAATCCAGCGCGCGCTGCACGTTGCCCTGCGTGGTGTACAGGCAGGCCACGTTGTAGAGCACCATCGGTTCGTCCTGGCCTTGGCCGAGCGCCTGTTCGGCAAGCTCCATCGACTTCTTCTGCTCGCCGACGTGCCAGAGGTTCTGCGCGCCGATGTACAGCGCGCGGGTGTCATGCGGGTTCAGGCGGATGTGCTGCTCGAGCGTGCCCAGGGTGCCCAGGCGCACCCGCATCTCGTCCTGCTTGCGGCCCATCGAGGCATAGGCCTGCGCCAGGAAGACCGACGCCTGGTAGTCGGCCGGGTTGATCTCCGACGCCCTGGTATAGAGCTCGGCCGCTTTGCCAGGGTCGCCCTGCGAGGTGGAGGCGATGCCGTAGTAGAACCAGGCCTCGAACAGCTTGGGATCCAGCGTGGTCGCCAGCTCGAACTCGCGGCCGGCCTCGTCGTAGCGCTCGCTGATGGCCAGGGCCAGCCCCCGCGAGGCGTGCGCCTCGGCCGAGCCGGGGTCCAGCGCGACCGCCTGCCCGCTTGCGCGATTGGCGTGGTCGAGGTTCTCCTGCGACGCCTCGACGTAACGGTACATGTGGGAATGCGCATCGGCGATGCCGGCGTACGCAAGCGCGTACTTCGAATCGATCCTGATTGCTTGCTCGAACATGCGGATCGCGTGCAGGTAGTCGCGGCGCGCCATCGAGTACATGTACTTGCGGCCGCGCAGGTAGAAGTCGTAGGCCTCCGGGTCGGAGGTGGCGACCGACTGCATCGCGCGGCGCTCGCTGGGGGTCAGCGTCACCTGCAGCGCCTCGACGATGCTGCGCGCGATGTCGTCCTGGATCGCGAACACGTCCTTCATCTCGCGGTCGTAGGTTTCCGACCACAGGTGCGAGTCGCTGCCGGCGTCGATCAGCTGCGCGGTGATGCGAACGTGCTCACCGGCGCGGCGCACGCTGCCTTCCAGCACGGTGCCGACGCCCAGCTCGCGCGCGACCGCCGGGATGCTGGCCTCCTTGCCCTTGAAGTTGAAGGCCGACGTGCGCGAGGCGACCTTGAGCTGAGGAAGCTTGCTGAGGAGGTTGAGGATCTCCTCCGAGATGCCGTCGCTGAAGTACTCGTTCTCGGGATCGCCGCTCATGTTCACGAACGGCAGCACGGCGATGGCGTGGAGCGGACCCGCCTGCGCGGTCGCCTGCAGGCCTGGCCGGGAAGGCGGCGCGGGTTGCGTTTCGATGTGCCCGGCGGAAGGCGGCCGCGGCGACTCCACGGCAGGGATCGCAGCAGCCGATGCCGTCGCTGGCGCTGGTGCAAGTGCCGCGAGGTCGACGGGTTCGTCCATCGTGGCGCGCCGCGGATCGCCCGCGTCGCCATCCGTCGCCCATGCCAGCGCGAGCGCGATCGGGAAGCCGAGCGCCACCAGCGCCGTCACCAGGGTCACCGTCCATTGCGGGAGGTTCAGGGCCGGCAGCACCACCGACGCCACTTCGATGACGATCCAGCCGGCGACCGCGTAAAGCACGAGGACGCGGATCACGCGCCGGCGCTTGAGCCCGGCGAGGAATCCCTGCCGGATCGCCGCCTCGGGAGCGTCTGCCATCTCGTTCCCCCCAGCCAAGGGTCGCGGGCAGGTCGCCATGCCCGTTCAGCGAAGATACTCCTCTCGCCGACGGTGGGCGCCAACGTGGAACGGCGGGTACACCGGCCAGCGGCGGCTGGCGTAGACTCGCCCGGGCCTTCCCAACTCCCGCACGAGGAATCCGCATGAACCATCGTTTCCTGCTGTCCGTCGCCCTGCTTGCCTGCATCGGCACCGCCTCGGCGCAACAGGCGCAGCCCTCGCAGCCGGCGTCGCGCCCGCAGGCGCAGGCCGCCACGCGCCCGGCGCAGCCCAAGCTGACCCCGCAGCAGCAGGCGCAGCTGGCCAAGCAGAACGCGGACATGACCCAGGCCGCGCTGCGCGTGATGCAGATGGTCGACGCCAACCGCATCGGCGAGGTCTGGGACGGTGCGTCGCCGGCCATGAAGCGCATGGTCACCCGCGACGACTTCGTCAAGCAGGTCACCATCGACCGCAACCGCCTCGGCAAGCCGGCCACGCGCGGCAAGGCGGGCGTGAGCCGCTCGCAGTTCCCGGCCGGCGCCAAGGTGCCGCAGGGCCTGTACCTCAACGTCGCGGTGCCGACCAAGTTCGCCAACGCGCCGCAGCCGGTGCGCGAGCTGGTGTCGTTCCGCCTGGACGAGGACAAGACCTGGCGCGTGTCGGGCTACAGCCTGCGCTGAGCCGCGCTGCGCATCGAAGCCGGAAGGGCGGGGCCGCTTGGCCCCGCCTTTTTTGTCGTGCGAGCGGCTTCAGCCGCGAGCTTTGCAATCGATCATCCGTGGGCGGCAAGGATCCAGCTTGCTTGGTGACTGCGGCCGCTAGCCCCGCGAAAACACAGGACCCGCGGCCGTGGCCCTCCTTGCCCAGGTCACTCCCGCTCGAACTCCACGATCTCGTCGAGCGAGCCCTGCGTGCGCTTGAGCACGGCGCCGGCGCAGCTGTCGTCGAGGTAGCCGGCCACGCGCCTGCGCATCGCATGCGGCGACCAGTACAGCAGCCACAGGCTCGCCAGCAGCCCGGCCAGGCCCACCGCGAGGAACCAGCCGACGGTGGCGGGCGAATAGGCCCACAGGTCGAAGCCGCCCACGTACTCGAGCATCACCAGCACCACCGGCACCCACAGCAGCCACTGGGCGAGGCCGAACCAGCGCTTGCTCCGGATGCGCCACTGCCGCAGCAGCGTGAGGTACTTCTGGATCGTGACCACCTGCTCGGCGTAGTCGGTGCGCACGATCAGCAGGATTTCCATCACGCCGGCGATGATCATCGCCACGCCGTAGGCATGCAGGGCGACGCCCGACACCAACAGCGCGGGCTGGTGCAGGTGCGAGCTCCAGAAGCTGGCGCAGAACACCGTCACCACGATGCCCACGGCGACCTGTCCGATGCCCAGCGCCATCAGCCAGCGCAGGCCGGCGCGTGCCTTGCGCATGCGGGTTTCGGTGAGTAGCTGCACGTTGATCTGCTTCTGCTGCTGCAGCTGGCGGTCGAGCGCCTGCCAGGCGGCCTTGAGTTCGTCGAGTTCCATGGTCGTTTCCATCATTGGTGCCCGGTGGCGGTGGCGTGGTCGCGGATGCGCTGCCTGAGGCGGCTGAGCTTGGTGGTGACGTTGCTTTCGGAGATGCCGAGCACTTCCGAGATCTCGCGGGTGCTGCGCTCCTCGAGGTAGAGCAGCAGCAGGGCGCGGTTGAGGGGATCCAGGGTGCCGATGAAGCGATGCAGCATGCGCAGCGACTCGCCGGCCTCGTGGTCGACCGCGCTGTCGTCGGCGACGTCATGGACGGCTTCGTCCAGCGGCACGGCGTGGCGGCGGCGGTGGCCGTCGCTGCGCAGGAAGGAGATCGCCACGTTCAGCGCGATCCGGTACATCCAGGTCGAGAAGCGTCGCGCGGGGTCGTAGCCGGGCCAGGCGCGCCACAGCTGGGCGGCGATTTCCTGCGCGAGGTCGGCGCGGTCCTCGGCGTCGCGCGCGTAGGCGTTGGCGACCTTGAACACGATGCCGCGATGCTGCTGCAGCAGGTCGCCGAAGGCCTGGCGGTCGTCCGCGGTCATGGTGGCGCTGGCTTCCATCCGTCGTCGTGGTCCGTGGGGCGATTGTGCCCGTCGTGGACGTGGTTCGCGGGGTGGGCGGGTTTGTCACGCGGTTGCTGGAATTCCTTCTGCCGGGTGCGTCGGGTGGCATGCGCACCACGAAAAACGCCGGGCGACGTCGGCCCGCGTCCGGAAGGCCGGGAAGTCGCTCTTCCCTCGGTCAGGTACGCCGCTGCGCGGCTCCCCGGCCCGGCGCAGCGCGCCGGGCATTCGCACGGGCGCGCGGCAGTGCCGCGCAAGCCGCCCGTGCTTATCCTGCCCTGACTCGGGCGCGCGCCATCCATGGCGCGCTTGGCGCGAATCCCCGGCCTTCCGGCCGCTCGGAAAGTTCGCTTGCGATGACGCGTTTCAAAGAGCGAGTCGCCGCAAGCGATCGGCGTGGGTTTGCAGCGCCTCGCGCAGGGCGGCGGGATGGCGCACCTCGAAATCGAAGGGCAGCCGCGAGAGTTCGCGCGCGAACCAGTCGAGGTCGTCGGCCTGGGCGAACAGCAGCGTGTCGTCGCCCGCGGGCTCGAGCACGCCGATGGTGTCGAAGGTCTCGCGCCGCGCGGTGGCCAGGTCCGCGTGCAGCAGCACTTCGGTCGCGTGCGCGCGCGGCAGCGTGGCCATCGAGAAGGCGAGGTGGGCGAGGGCGTCGAAGCCCTTGGGGCGGCCGAAGCTCGCCGGCATCGCGTGCACGGCTTCGATGCGGTCGAGCCGGAACGAGCGCACGCCGCCGCGCAGGTGGCAGTGGCCGACCGCGTACCAGCGCCCGCCGCGCCAGGCCAGGCCGTAGGGATCGAAGTCGCGTTCGCTGGCGCCGCGCTGCGCGGTGCGGTAGCGCAGGTGCACGCGCTGGCGCGCCTGCGCGGCCTGGCTCAGCACGACCAGCGCGGCGCTGTCGGCGGCCGCATCGGCATGGGCGAGGTCGAGCGAGACGGTCTCGTCGACCGCGCGCACGCGGCGCTTGAGGTTGGCGGGCATCACGCGCTCGAGCTTGGCCTGCGCGCTGGCGACCGCCGGCGCGGCCTCGGCCAGGCCCAGGCCGCGCGCGGCGAGCAGGCCGATCGACAGCGCTAGCGCCTCGTCGTCGGTGAACACCATCGGCGGGAGCTTGAAGCCGGGCACCAGCGCGTAGCCGCCGTGGCGGCCGCGGCCGGCGGTGACCGGGATGCCGATCTCCTCCAGCGCGGCGATGTAGCGGCGCAGGGTGCGGCCGTCGACGCCGATCCGCCGCGCCAGCTCCGGGCCGCTCATGCGGCCGTGGGCCTGCAGCAGTTCGAGCACCGCGAGCACGCGGGTGGCGGGGCGTTCCATGGCCGCCATCCTACGTTCGAATCAGGGCGGAAATCGACCTGATTCGCGCCTAGTGTGGGCCTGCGGCCGGCCCGGTGCCGCCGGACGGAACGGCGGATGCCGATCGATGCGCCGGTCCCTCTCCCGACCTGGCGGCGCGCGTGGCGCCTCCCGGCCGGCGGCGCCGCGGCCACCGCACCTATCCATCAAGGGAGTCCATCACGATGAAAACGACCGCCGGCCTGCTGCTGTCCGCGACCCTGTGCTCCTTCGCCGCGGCCGCGCAGGCGCCGCCCGCCGCCGGCGACCGCCTGTCGATGGACACCGTGCGGCACCTGCACGACTACCAGGTCGTCGAGTTCCGGCGCTACGTCACCAGCCCGGGGCGGCGCGGCGACTTCGTCCGCTACTTCGACGCCTACTTCCCGGAGGCCTTCGAGCAGCTCGGGGCGATGGTGTTCGGGCAGTTCGCCGAGCGCGGCGATCCAAACCGCTTCACCTGGCTGCGAGGATTCCACGACATCCAGGCGCGGCCGGTGGTCAACGCGGCGTTCTACTACGGGCCGCTGTGGCGCGAGCACCGCGCCAAGGTCAACGCGATCCTGCCCGACAGCGACAACGTGATGCTGATGCGTCCGCTGCATCCCGAACGCGGCATCGCCGTGCTGCCCGCGGTCGACCCGGTGCTCGAGCCGGACGGCGCGCAGGGCGTGGTGGTGGCGCAGGTGTTCCCGGTGAGGAAGGGCGACGAGGACGCGTTCGCGGCGCGTGCCGAGCAAGCGTTCGCCGGGTACGCCGGCGACGGCGTGCGCAGCGCCGGCGTGCTGGTGTCGCTGGACGTGCCCAACAACTTCCCGCAGCTGCCGATCCGCGAGGACGGGCCGTGGCTGGCGTGGCTGGGCGTGTGCCGGGACGACGCGGCACTGCAGGCGCTGTCGCAGCGGCTGGACGCGGCCGAGCGTGAGCTGGCCGCGGGCGGCGCGCTGCGCGGGCCGGCCGAGCGCATCGTGATGGATCCCACGCCGCGCTCGCGCCTGCGCTGGCTCGATGCCGGCGGCGTTGTCGGGGAAGCGACGCCGTGACCGCAACCGCGCACCTGTGGCTGTTCTTCGCGATGGTGTTCGGCGTCGTGCTGCTGCCGGGGCTGGACATGGCCTACGTGGTGGCCAGCGCGCTGGTCGGCGGACGGCGCTCGGGCCTGGCCGCGACGGCCGGCGTGGTCGCCGGCGGCGCCTGCCACGTCGTGCTGGCGTCGCTGGGCGTGGCGGCGCTGCTGCGGGTGTTCCCGCTCGCGTTCAACGCGCTGCTGTTCGCCGGCGCGCTGTACATCGCGTGGATCGGCGTGTCGCTGCTGCGCAGTCGCGCGGCGTTCGGCGCGCTGCCTGCGACCTCGCTGCGCACGCGCGCGGCGACGTTCCGCCAGGGCATGGTGACCTGCCTGCTCAACCCGAAGGCGTACCTGTTCATGCTCGCGGTGTTCCCGCAGTTCCTGAAGCCGGAATACGGCGCGCTGTGGCTGCAGGCGCTGGTGCTGTGGGCGATCATCGCCGCCTGCCAGGCCGGCGTGTACGGCGGCATGGCGCTGGCGGGCGACCGCGTGCGCGGATGGCTCGAATCGCGTCCGGCCGCCAACCTGCGGGTGGCGCGCGGCGTCGGCGCGCTGCTGCTCGTGGCGGCGGCGTTCACCGCATGGGAAGGCTGGCGGATGGGCTGAGCCTGCATGCGGCGTGGACGCGCGCCGGCGCAGCATGGGTCTCCATCGGCGGGCGAGGGAGGCGACCATGCGCAGCAAGCTGCTCCGGTTCGGCAAGGGATTCCGGGTCGCGTTCGCGGTGCGCCGCGCGCAGGCGGCGGAAATGGTGATCGCGCCGGGCGGCAGCGAAGGCGGCCCCGGCAATCGCCATCGCGGCGCGGAACAGTGGCTGTACGTGGTGTCCGGCACCGGCGTGGCGATCGTCGAAGGTCGCCGCGTGCCGCTGCGCGCGGGGCGCCTGCTGGTGATCGGCCGCGGCGAGCGCCACGAGATCCGCAACCGCGGCCGCACGTTGCTCAAGACGCTGAACTTCTACTACCCGCCGGCCTTCGACGCCGACGGCGGTCCGGTCGGCCCCGGGCGGCGCTGACCCTAGCGCGGCGCGTACAGCGCAGGGAACATCGCCTGCAGGTTCGCCACCTTCGGCGCGTCGTTGACGACGATGTAGGGATCTTCGGGATGGTGGCGCGCGTAGTCCTGGTGGACGCCTTCGGCCTCGTGGAAGCCCTTGAGCGGCGCGACCTGCGTCGCGATCGGCCGCGCGAACACCTTCGCCGCGTCGAGCTGCGCGATGTAGGCGGTGGCGACGTCGCGCTGCGCCTCGTCGCGCCAGAACACCACCGAGCGGTACTGGCTGCCCACGTCGGGCCCCTGGCGGTCGACCTGGGTGGGATCGTGCGCGACCGAGAAGAACACCTTGAGCAGTTGCCCGTAGCTCACCTGCGCCGGGTCGTAGGCGACCTCCACCGACTCGGCATGGCCGGTGCGACCGGTTTCGACCTTCTCGTAGTGCGCGGTGAATGCGCTGCCGCCGGCGTAGCCCGCCGTCGCCCCGCGCACGCCGCGGACGTGCTCGAACACCGCCTCGACGCCCCAGAAGCAGCCGCCCGCGAACACCGCGCGCTCGATGCGCTTGCCGGACGCAGGCAGGTCGACGGCGGGGTCGGGCAGGGCCACGGCCTGGGCAGGCGCCGCGGTGCCCGGCAACGGCGACGCGCCGGCCAGCAGCAGCGCGAGCACGGATCCAGCGAAGAAGTGCGCGGCCATCGTCAGCCTCCCGCGGCGATCACGCCGCCGGCTCGAAATCGAGCGCGACCGAGTTCATGCAGTAGCGCAGTCCGGTCGGTCGCGGCCCGTCCGGGAAGACGTGCCCCAGGTGCGCGTCGCAGCGCGCGCAGCGTACCTCGGTGCGGTCCATGTGCTGCGAGCGGTCGCGGCGCTCGCGCACGTTGCGCGCGGCGATCGGCCGCCAGAAGCTCGGCCAGCCGGTACCGGACTCGTACTTGGTCGCTGCATCGAACAGCGCGGTGCCGCAACCGATGCAGCGATAGACGCCGCCGGCGTGGTTGTCGACGTACTTCCCGCTGTACGCCGGCTCCGTGCCGCCCTGGCGCGTGACCGCGTACGCCGCCGGCGACAGCTGCGCGCGCCACTGGGCGTCGGCCTTCTCGATCCGTTCCAGCTTCGCCGTGCGCAGGCGGCGGCCGTGGCTGTCGAACTCGACGAGGGTGACCGTGCCTGCCGCCGCCAGCCCGGGGCCCGCGCGGCCCGCCGCCAGCAGCGCGAGCCCACAGGCGCACGCACGCACCAGGTCGCGCCGTGCGGCATCGGGTGCATCGTGCGGAGACGGGGATGGCCTGTTCATGCGATGGGCGCCAGTCGCGCCGAGTCTAGGCCGGCCGGCGCGCGGGTGTTGTGTATGGGTTGCGCAACGGCATGGCGGTGGACGGCTTCACGCAGTCGCGCGAAGGTGTGCTTGTGTGGCCGCAGATGGCCGCAGTGGCTGCGAAGAATGAGGTCCGAATTGCCGCGAAAGAAGGAGCCGTCATCCCCGCAAAGGCGGGGATCCAGCGACTTTCGCTTTCGCAGGCCTGACGTCCATGGATCCCCGCCTTCGCGGGGATGACGACAAGGCCGGAAGCCGGCGCGCGCATCCAGCGCCCGGCATCGGACCGGCCCCGCTACTCGACGACGCCCTTGCTCTCCGCCGTCGCCAGCACCTCGGGATGCTCGATTTTCCGCCGCGGCCCGAACAGCGGATACGCCAGCACCGCGCCGAGGATGATCGCCACGCCCAGGTAGAACCGCGGCGACAGCTCGCGCTGCTCGCCCAGCAGCACGATCGCCAGCACGATCGCGTACACCGGCTCCAGGTTCACCGCCAGCTGCGCGGCGAAGGCGCTCATGTGCCGCAGCGCCACCAGCGACAGCGCGAACGGGAACAGCGTGCACGCCATCGACAGCGCCAGCAGGAAGCCCAGGTCGTGCGCGTCCGGCAGCGCGAACAGCGCGCCCGAAAAGGCCGGGAACAGCAGCGGCATCACCGGCGCCAGCGCGGTCAGCAGCACGGTGCCGGCGCCGAGCTCGAGCGCGGTGATCGCCAGCGGCTCGCCGTGCTCGACGAAGCGCTTGTTGAGCGAGCCGAAGATCGCCACCAGCAGCGCCGACAGCGCGCCGACCGCGATCCCGGCGTGCATGCCGTCCGGCACGCCGCCGACCACCAGCGCCACGCCCGGCAGCACCGCGACGCCGAGCAGCACGTCGCGCCAGGAGAACCGCCGGCCCGCCAGCCACGGCTCCAGGAGCGCGGTCATCGGCGTGCCCAGCGCGATGCAGGTCGCGCCGACCGAGGCGTTGGAGAGCTTGATCGCGCCGTAGAAGGTCAGCCAGTGCAGCGCCACCAGCGCGCCGATCCCGCAGTAGGCCAGCAGCAGCCGCGGCGGCATCGCGCGCAGCCCGCGCCAGACCTTCGGCAGCAGCGCGAGCGCCGCGGCGACCAGCAGCATGCGCCACCACACCAGCGGCAGCGCGGGCAGCGTGATCAGCTTGCCGAGGATGGCGGTGAAGCCCCACAGCACGACGCAGAGGTGGATCTGCCACTGGGCCTTGGCGGTCGGGGTCATGGGGGCGCGGGAGTGGGAGGCCCGCGCATTATCGCGGAGCAAGAGAGATGTGGGAGCGGCTTCAGCCGCGAGCCCTTCGCCTGCAGCAAGGGCAGGAGCTCGCGGCTGAAGCCGCTCCCACATGCCTCCCCCGTGGCGGCGATGGCGCAGCCGGCCGCCGCCCGACACAATGCGGCCCCATGCACGATCCCGCCATGACCCTCGCCGCCCCGCGCCCCTTCGACCGCCGCGACGCCAGGACGCTGTCGCTGTCCGCGCTCGGCGGCGCGCTGGAGTTCTACGACTTCGTCGTCTTCGTGTTCTTCGCCAAGGTGCTGGGCGCGCTGTTCTTCCCGCCCGACACCGCGCCGTGGCTGGCGCAGCTGCAGGCCTACGGCATCTTCGCCACGGGCTACCTCGCGCGGCCGCTGGGCGGGATCGTGATGGCGCACTTCGGCGACCTGGTCGGGCGCAAGCGGATGTTCACGCTCAGCGTGTTCCTGATGTCGGTGCCGACGCTGCTGATCGGCCTGCTGCCGACCTATGCGCAGGCCGGCGCGCTGGCGCCGCTGCTGCTGTTGCTGCTGCGGGTGGTGCAGGGCATCGCGGTCGGCGGCGAGGTGCCGGGGGCGTGGGTGTTCGTGGCCGAGCACGCGCCGCGCGCGCGGGTCGGCTTCGCCTGCGGCAGCCTGACCTCGGGGCTCACCGCCGGCATCCTGATCGGCTCGCTGCTGGCGGCGTGGATCAACGCGCACTACACGCAGCAGCAGGTGCACGACTTCGCCTGGCGCGCGCCGTTCCTGGTCGGCGGCGTGTTCGGCTTCATCGCGGTGTGGCTGCGGCGCTGGCTCAGCGAGACGCCGGTGTTCGCCGAGCTGCGCGAGCGCAGGGCGCTGGCGCAGGGCCTGCCGGTGCGCGAGGTGCTGGCGCACCATCGCGGCGCGGTGGCGCTGTCGATGCTGGCGACGTGGATGCTGACCGCGGCGATCCTGGTCGTGGTGCTGATGACGCCGACGCTGGTGCAGGCCGCGTTCGCGCTGCCGCCGGCGCTGGCCTTCGACGGCAACAGCCTGGCCACCGCGGCGCTGATGCTCGGCTGCCTGGCGTTCGGCTGGGGCGCGGACCGCTTCGGCGCGGGGCGCGCGCTGCTGCTGGGCGTGGCGGGGCTGGCGGCCAGCACCTACGCGCTGTACCTGCACCTGGCCGCGGGCGACACCGCGCACTTCATGGCGCTGTACGCGATCGCGGGCGGGTTCACCGGCGTGGTCGCGGTGGTGCCGACGATCATGGTCGCGGCGTTCCCGCCGGCGGTGCGGTTCTCGGGATTGTCGTTCTCCTACAACATCGCCTACGCGGTCTTCGGCGGCATCACGCCGCCGCTGGTGGGCTGGCTGTCGGCGCGCTTCGGCGGATTGGCGCCGGCGCACTACGTCGCGCTGGCGAGCGTGGTCGGCGCCGGCGTGGCGATCCACCTGCTGCGGAAGCCGTAGGTCGGGGCTACGTCCCGACGCCCTGCGAAACCCGAGGGGCTCAGCCCCGACCTACGGCATGCGGCGCTGCATGCGCGCCAGCGCGGCGCCGTTGAGGGCCCAGAGCAGGGCGATGCCGGCGCCCACCAGCGCGGCGACCGCAGGCTGCTGCGCCAGCAGGTCGACGCCGGCCTTGGCCCAGGCGCTCACCGCGTCGGCGCCGCGGTAGACCACGGTGTCGACGAAGTTCTTGGCCTTGTACTTGGCCTGCGGGGCCACCGACGTCCACAGCATCTCGCGGCCGGGACGGACGAAGGCGTACTCGCCGGCGCGGCGCACCACCATCACCACCGCCAGCACCGCGAAGGTCGGCGCCAGCGCCAGCCACAGGAAGCCGAACATCGCCACCACCGGCACCGCGACCAGCAGCACGCCGATGCCCAGGCGCTGCGCGATGCGTCCGGTCAGGAACAGCTGCGAGGCGATCGCCAGCGCCTGCACGGTGGCGTCGATGGTGCCGAACACGCGGGTCTGGTCGTGCTTGTCCGGGAAGCGCAGTTCCACCAGCCGCGCCTGCTCGAAGTACAGGAAGGTGCTGACGCTCGCCAGCAGCAGCACGAACGCCGCGATGCCGAGCATGTACGGCGAGCGCAGCACATCGACGGCGCCGGCGAACGGGCTGCCGCCGAGGGGCCGGTTGCGGTCGCGCATCGCTCCTGCCTGGGCGCGCGCCGCGCCGCCCGGCGCTTCGCGCAGCTCGCGGTGCGCCGGCATCGCCGCCTGCCTGCCTGCGTCGTCCGGCGCTTCGCCGGCCGCGATCTCCGCCACGGGATGCGCGTCGCGCCAGCGCTGCACCCGCCGCGCCGCGAACATGGCGGCCACCAGCAGCAGCGACGAGAGCAGCAGCAGGCCGGCGTGCCCGACCGGGCCGACCAGGAACACGCCGAGCAACGGCCCGGTCAGCCCGCCGAGGCTCGCGCCCGCCGCCATGAGCCCGAACAGCCGCCTGGCCTGCGCGGCCGCGAACAGGTCGACCAGCACGCTCCACGCCAGCGAGATCGCTATCAGGTTGAAGACCGAGAGCCAGACGTAGAAGGTGCGCGCCAGCCAGACGCTGTCGGGCCGCGCGAGGAAGCCGAGCGCGAAGCCGGCGAGGTTGGCGGCGAAGAAACCGAACACCCAGTACAGGATCCGCCGCCGCCGCACCCGCGCGGCGACCCAGCCGAACAGCGGCATCGCGGCGAGCGTGGCGACGAAGGTGCCGATGAACAGCCACTGCAGGTTGTCCACGCCGCCGGTGATGCCCATCGTCTCGCGCACCGGCCGCAGCATGAAGTAGCCGGCGAACAGCAGGAAGAACAGCACGAAGCCGGCCGTGACCGGCGCGACTTCGTCGCGCTCGAGGTTGAACAGGCGGGTCAGCAGGCGCTGGAGCATGCGGAGAGATTCCTTCGGAGTACGCGGTGCACGGACGCGGGCGCCAGTGGCGGGAGTTCATGGCACACGCCGTCATTCCCGCGAAAACGGGAACCCAGCGGCTTGCTTTCTCCAGCCACATTGGTCGCGCGGTGGGGGAAACGATGGCAACTGCAAGGCCACTGGGTTCCCGCTTTCGCGGGAATGACGCCCAGGCGGATGCCAACCCGTGTCGTCATTCCAGCGCCGCGACCAGCGCCGCGCGCTGCCTTGCGTCGAGCAGCCGGCCGACGCCGGCGCGCAGGTTGTCGCTCTCGTTGTCCGGCTTCGACGTCGCCGGGATCACCACCGTCACCGCCGGCTCGCTGACCACGAACTTGAGGAACAGCTGCGCCCAGGAGCTCGCGTCCGCGTCCTTCGCCCAGCCAGGCAGCGGCTTGCCCTTGACCCGCGCGAACAGCCGTCCGTCCTCGAACGCGCGGTTGACCATCACCGCGATCCCCAGCTCGCGCGCCAGCGGGAAGATCCGCGTTTCCGCGCCGCGCGAGACCGGCGAGTAGTTGATCTGCACGAAGTCGGGCCGGTGCGCCTGCATCGCTTCGGCCACCGCGTCGTGCGCGCGCTCGACGAAGTGGGTGATGCCCACGTACTTCACCTTGCCCTGCTGCCTGAGCTCGCGCGCCAGCGCGAGCTGGGTCGCGGTGTCGCCGAGGTTGTGCACCTGCAGCAGCTCGACCCGGTCGGTCCTCAGGCGCCGCAGCGAGTCCTCGAACTGCGCCAGCCCCGCCTCGCGCCCCTCGACGCCGGACAGCTTGGTCGCCAGGAAGACGCGCTCGCGCACGCCGGCCTCGGCCACCAGGTCGCCGAGCACGTCCTCGGCGCTGCCATAGGTCGGCGCGGTGTCGACCACGCTGGCGCCGGCGGCGACGAAGCGCCGCAGCACCTCGCGCAGCGGGTCGCGCTCGGCGTCGCCGCCGCCGACCTCGAAGCTGCCCGACGTGCCCATGCCGATCACCGGCACCTGCTCGCCGCTGGACGGGATCGCGCGCCTGAGCAACGGGCCAGCCGTCGCGGGCTGCGACGGTGGCGATGCCGCCGCGGCGACGGGCGCGGCCGGCGGCGCTTCCTGGCTGCATGCGCTCAGCGGCACCAGCGCGACGGCGGCGGCGGACAGGGCGGTGCTGGCGACGAATTCGCGGCGCGTGGCCATGGCGGGACTCCTGCGGGAAGCCGGTGTCGGCCGATCGTGCGCGAATCTCCGGCAAGCAGGCGTGAGCGGACAGTGCCGAAGGGCATGGGCGCCCGTCGGATCGTACGCCGCGCTAGGCGCCCAGCTCGCGCAGCAGCGTCATCGCCGCGGCCGGGTTGCGCTCCTTCGCCGCGCTGATGAAGTAGATGAACACCTCGCGCGCCGCGGATGGCTTCGCAGGCGCCGGCTCGATCCGCGGCAGGTCGGCGGGATCGCCGCCGGCGGCCCAGGTGCGCGCGCGCGCGGCCCATTGCGCCAGCGCCTTGGCTTCGTAGCCGGTCGCGATGCCCGACTGCGCGCGCATCAGCCGCGCGTAGACGAAGCCTGCGGTGACGTCGGCGAACGAGGGATGCTCCGGCGAGTCCGTGAACACCGTCGCCATGCCGTGCGCGCGCGCCAGCGCCAGGTAGCGCGCATCGACGAAGTCCGGATCGCGCACGTCGAGCACGTGGCGCAGCGCGCGGCCCCCGGCCTGCTTCGGCAGCAGGTCGAGGAAGGCGGCGAAATCGTCCGCGTCGATCTTCGTGCCGCGGTCGAACTGCCACACCAGCGGCCCGAGCCGGTCGCCCAGCTCGACGATGCCGCCGACGAAGTCCTCGACCTGCGCGCCGGCCTTCGCCAGCACGCGCGAGCCCATGATCCGCTTGGGTGCCTTGGCCGAGAATACGAAGCCCTCCGGCGTCTCGTCGCGCCACTTCGCGTAGGTGGCCGGCTTCTGCGTGCCGTAGTAGGTGCCGTTGATCTCGATCGCGCTGACGTGGCGGCTGGCGTATTCCAGCTCGCGCCGCTGCACCAGGCCGGCGGGGTAGAAGTTGTTGCGCCAGGGCGCGAACGTCCAGCCGCCGATGCCTGCGCGGATGCCGTCGACGGCCCGGGGCGGACGCGCGGAGAACAGGTCCTCAGCCATGGTCCTTCCAGGGATCGTAGGTGCCGAACCACCACAGGTGGCCCTCGATGTCGCGGCAGGCGTAGCCGCGGCCGCCGTAGTCCTGGTCGGCGATGTCGATGACGATGTCGGCGCCCGCGGCCTTCGCCCGTGCGTAGTGCGCGTCGGCGTCGGCGACGATCACGCAGGCGCTCTGGGTCTCGCGCATGCCGACCTCGTCGGGTTGCACCGTGTGGCGGCCCCACTCGCTGGCGTTGTCGGCCGAGCCGAGCATCACCATGCCGTTGCCGAAGGTGAGCTGGGCGTGGTGCACGGTGGCGCCGTCGGCGTACACGGCGTTCTTCTCGAAGCCGAACGCGCGGCACAGCCAGTCGATGGCGGCGAGCGCGTCGCGATAGCGCAGGCAGGGGATGATGGTGGCGGTGGTGTCGGCGGGACCGGGCATCGGCGGCCTCCGTTCGCGGGGGAAACGCGAATCTACGACTTTCGGCCCGCCGCGTCGCGTGCGGGCGGATGGCTTCCGCAGGCGTCGCGAATGCGCGGCGCACCCGCGCCGCCGCACGCTGTCTACAATGCGGCGGTCACGTCCAAGGGGAACCCGCATGCCTGCCGCCTCGACGCTCCTGCGCCGCGCCTGTCCCGTCCTGCTCCTCGCCGCCTCCTGCGGCGCCGCCATCGCCGCGCCGCAGGCCGTGCCGCGGCAGGCGACCACCACCGAGGCCGCCGCCGCGCTGCCCGCCGGCCTGCAGGACCTCGACGCCTACGTCGAACGCGTGCGCAAGCAGTTCGACGTGCCAGGCATCGCGGTCGCCATCGTCAAGGACGGCCGTGTAGTGCTCGAGCGCGGCTACGGCGTGCGCAGGCTCGGTGAGCCGGCGAAGGTGGACGCGCACACGCTGTTCGCGATCGCCTCCAACACCAAGGCCTTCACCGCCGCGTCGATCTCGATCCTCGCCGACGAGGGCAAGCTCAGGCTCGACGACCGCGTGATCGACCACCTGCCGTGGTTCCGCATGTCCGACCCCTACATCACCCGCGAGATGCGCGTGCGCGACCTGCTCGCGCACCGCAGCGGCCTGGGCCTGGGCGCGGGCGACCTGCTGTTCTGGCCGGCGACCCGCTACAGCACCCGCGAGGTCGCCGAGCGCCTGCGCGACGTGCCGATCAGCGGCGGCTTCCGCGAGCGCTACGCCTACGACAACATCCTGTTCGGCGTCGCCCAGCTGGTCATCGAGCAGGCCAGCGGGATGTCGTACGAGCAGTTCCTGCGCACCCGCGTCTTCGGGCCGCTGGGCATGGCGGAGACGCGCTTCAACGCCGATGCCATCGAGCCCGGCGACAACGTGGCCACCGGCCACGCCAAGTTCGACTTCAAGGACCTGCGGCCGGTGCCGACGCTGACCTGGTCGAACGTGTCCGGAGCCGGCGGCATCTATTCCAGCGTGCACGACCTCACCAGGTGGATGCGCGTGCAGCTCGACGGCGGCGTGATCGAAGGCGAGGGCAAGGACGCCAGGCGCCTGTTCAGCGAGGACCGGCAGCGCGAGATGTGGTCGGTGCTCACGCCGATCCCGGTGCCGAAGCCGTCGGTGCCCGAGCTGGCCGCGGCCACGCCCAATTTCGCCGGCTACGGCGAGGGCTGGGTGCTGACCGACTATCGTGGCAGCAAGCTCGTCTACCACACCGGCGGCTGGCCGGGCATGGTCTCGCGGCTGACCCTGGTGCCTTCGAAGAAGCTCGGCGTGGTGGTGCTGACCAGCGCCGAGGTCGGCTCGGCGTTCAACGCGATCACCATGCGCGTGCTCGACGCCTGGCTCGATGCGCCGGAAACCGACTGGGTGGCGGCCTACGCGGCCTCGCTCGCCAAGTCGCAGGACAAGGCCGACGAGAACTGGAAGAAGCACCTGGCCGCGCGCGACGCGAAGTCCAGGCCGTCGCTGCCGCTGGCGAAGTACGCGGGCACCTACCGCGACCCGTGGTACGGCGACGTGGTGGTCGCCGCCGGCGGCAAGGGCCTGACGCTGCAGTTCTCGAAGACCGCGCAGCTGCTCGGCGATCTCGAGCCCTGGCAACACGACACCTTCATCGTGCGCTGGCGCGACCGCGGGCTGAACGCGGACGCGTTCCTCACCTTCTCGCTGGACCCGGACGGGAAGATCGTCGAGGCGCGGATGGTGCCGATCTCGCCGCTCACCGACTTCAGCTTCGACTTCCAGGACCTGCGGCTGGCGCCGGTCGACAAGCCGTAGGCCTTGTGGGAGCAGCTTCAGCCGCGAGCTTTTCTAGTCGACTGCGGGCTGCGAAGGACAAAGCTCGCGGCTGAAGCCGCTCCCACGGAATCGGCGCAGGTGGGGATGCGACAATGCCGCGCCCCCGACCGGAGCCCGCGCATGCTCTTCCGCTGGTTCGAATCGCTGATCGACGTGTTCGCCGAGCCCGGCGACGCGATGCCGCCGCGCGGGGTGCTGCGCTTCTACTGGCACTACCTGCGCCAGGTGCGCGGGATCCTGGTCGCGATCTGCGTGCTCGGCTTCTTCGTCGCGCTGGTGGAGGTCGCGCTGTTCGATTTCCTCGGCCGCCTGGTGGACCTGGCGCGCGAGCCGGCGGCCGGCTTCTTCGGCCGGCACGCCGGCGAGCTGGCGTGGATGGCGTTCGTCGCCCTGCTGGCACGGCCGCTGCTGCTCGCGCTGCACGACCTGATGGTCAACCAGGCGCTGGTGCCCGGCCTGACCGGGCGCGTGCGCTGGCAGCAGCACCGCTACGTGGTGCGGCAGAGCCTGGCGTTCTTCCAGAACGACTACGCCGGCCGCATCGCCAACCGGATCATGCAGACCGGCGCCTCGCTGCGCGAGTCGGCGGTGCAGGTGGTCGATGCGATCTGGTACGTGTCGGTCTACACCGGCACCGCGCTGGTGCTGTTCGCGCAGGCCGACGCGCTGCTGGTGCTGCCGCTGCTGGGCTGGCTCGTGGGCTATGTCGCGCTGCTGGCGTTCTTCGTGCCGCGGGTCAAGCAGCGCTCGTGGGAGGCCTCGCAGTCCAAGTCGCGCTTCATGGGCCGGGTGGTCGACGGCTACACCAACATCGCCACCCTCAAGCTGTTCCCGCACGCCGGGCGCGAGGATGCATACGTCGCCGAGGCGGTGGCCGACAACGTCGGCAAGGTGCGGCGGATGACCCGCATGACCACCGCGATGGACGTGTCGATCACCACGCTCAACGGCTTCATGATCGCCGGCACCGCGGCGCTGGGCCTGTGGCTGTGGAGCCGCGGCGCGATCACCGCCGGCGACATCGCGGTGTCCACCGGGCTGGTGATCCGCATCAACAACATGTCCGGCTGGATCATGTGGGTGGTCAACGGCATCTTCGAGGACATCGGCACCGTCCAGGACGGCATGACCACGGTGGCGCAGCCGCGCACGGTGGTGGACCGCGACGACGCGAAGCCGCTGCGGGTGACGCGCGGCGAGGTCCGCTTCGAGGGCATCCACTTCCACTACGGCAGGAAGGGCGGCGTGATCTCCGGCCTGGACCTGCTGGTGCGGCCCGGCGAGCGCATCGGCCTGGTCGGCCCGTCCGGCGCCGGCAAGTCGACGCTGGTGAACGTGCTGCTGCGCCTGTACGACCTCGAGGGTGGGCGCATCCTGGTCGACGGCCAGGACATCGCCGGCGTCACCCAGGAGAGCCTGCGCGGCCAGGTCGGCGTGGTCACGCAGGACACCTCTCTGCTGCACCGCTCGATCCGCGACAACCTGCTCTACGGCCGGCCGGATGCGACCCAGGCGCAGCTGCTGGCCGCGGTGCGCGGCGCGCGCGCGGACGGCTTCATCGCCTCGCTGGTCGACGGCGAGGATCGCAGCGGTTTCGACGCCCACGTCGGCGAGCGCGGGGTGAAGCTCTCCGGCGGCCAGCGCCAGCGCATCGCGATCGCGCGCGTGCTGCTCAAGGACGCGCCGATCCTGCTGCTGGACGAGGCGACGTCCGCGCTCGATTCGGAAGTCGAAGCGGCGATCCAGGACAGCCTCGACGTGCTGATGGAAGGCAAGACGGTGATCGCGATCGCGCACCGGCTCTCCACCATCGCGCGCCTGGACCGACTGGTGGTGATGGACGGCGGCCGCATCGTGGAGAGCGGGACGCACGCCGAGCTGGTGGCGCGCGACGGGCTGTATGCGCGTCTGTGGCGGCGGCAGACCGGCGGCTTCGTCGCCGCCGACGCAGATACCGGCGTGGACGCCTGACTGTCATCCCGAGCGCAGCGAGGGATCTTCCCGTCGAGGTCGGAGATCCCTCGCTGCGCTCGGGATGACAAGGCCCGCCCGACATGGGCGGACCCGGGATGAGCGGATGGGCGCGAGCTACTTGATCGGCTGGTCCAGCATCAGCTCGCGCACGAAGCGCACCGGCGGGGCGCCGTAGGACAGCACCTGGTCGTTGTACTTCTTCAGGTCGAACCTGTCGCCGAGCTTGGCCTCCACCGCCTTGCGGGTGTCGAAGTGCTCCTGCACGCCGACGAAGTAGGTCGGCAGCTGGGCCGAGCTCAGCTGCGCGCGCACCCACTTGCCGGCGGCCTCGCGCTCCTGCTGGAAGGCCTGCTTCGTCATCAGCTCCATCGCCTGCTCGCGCGACCAGTTGTCGACGTGCACGCCCTGGTCGAGGATCGCGTTGGCGATCGTGCGCAGGTAGAACTTCAGCTGCACCAGCCGGAACAGCGGGTCGCCGCCGGCGTAGCCCGCGTCGGTCATCATCTTCTCGGTGTAGACCGCCCAGCCTTCGGCGAACAGGCCCGAACGCAGCACCGCGCGCAGGGTCGAGGGGAACTGCGCCGAGTGCGCGCCTTCCAGGTAGTGCCCCGGCATCGCCTCGTGGATCGCCAGCAGCTGGATCATCCGCGAGTTGTACTCGCGCAGGAACGACTCGGTCTGCTGCGCGGTCCAGTCGTCGGGGATCGGCGAGATCGCGAAGTAGGTGTCCAGGCCTTTGTCGAGCGGGCCGGGCGAATCGCAGTACGCGACCGCGACGCCGCGCTGGAACTCCGGCATCAGGATGATCTTGACCGGGTCGTCGGGCACCGTCACCAGGTCCTTGGCCTTCACGAACGCGGTGGCGTCGGCGAGCGCCTGCTTGGCGTCGTCGACCACCTTGTCGCGTGCCGGGTGGTCGGCGTAGGCCAGCTCCAGCGCGGCCTCGATCGCCTTTTGCTGCTGCTCGGGCGTGGGTGCGGTCGGCATCTCCGGCGCGCCCGGTTTGTCCTTGAGCACGGTCTGCGCGATGCCGTACATCTCCTCGCGCACGCGCTTCATCTCGGCCTGCGCGCGCTGCTTGATCTCGTCGCGCGAGAGCGCCGAGTTCAGCGCGAACTTCAGCTTCTCGTCGTAGAGCCTGGCGCCGATGCGGAAGTCGCCCTTCGCATTCGGCACCAGGGTCTTGTCCAGCCAGGTTTGCTGCTCGGCCACCGCCTTGCGCAGCGTGGCGACGGCGTCGTCGAGCTGCTTGCGGTCGTCTCCCGAGAGCTGGCCGGCGTTGGGGGTGATGAACTGGTCGACCAGCGCCAGCAGCCCGGCGTTCTGCTTCGCGACGGTCTCGGCGTGGATCTTCGGCACCCGCGCCGGGTCCAGGTTCTCGCGCATCTGTGCGAACAGCGCCGGGATCTGCCGCATGCGCGCGGTGGCCGACTTCAGGCGCTGCGGCATCGGCGCGAACTCGCGCGCCATCAGGTTGTAGATCGCGCCGCCCGCGAGGCCGCTGTAGACCTGCGGGTCCCAGGCCCAGCTCTGGAAGGTCTCGATGTTCCAGATGTCGCCCTCGACCTGGTTGCGCAGGATCAGCGCGTCGACCTGGTTCTCGCGCGAGAGCGTGCCGGCATCGATGGCGTCTAGCTTGGCGAGGATGCCCTTGTTGAAGTCCACGGCCTTGCGGCGGCCCTCGGCGCCGAGGTCGTCGATGCGGTCGTCGAAGCGGTGGTCGCCGACCTGGGTGGCGTTGACCGGGTTGAGCTGCAGCCAGCCGTCGAGCCATTCCTTCGACAGCGCGGCGAAGGCCGCATCGGCTTTGGCATCGGGCTTGGCGGCGTCGGCCTGCGCAGCGGCATCGCTCGCGGGCGTGGACGGCGCCTGCGGCTGGCAGGCGGCAAGGGCGAGGGCGAGCAGGGCGACGGCGGGCAGGGTCTGGCGCATGGCGGTTCCGGACGGCGGCGGGAAGGCGCCGATTCTGTCACGAAGCGGCGCGCGGCCGCGCGGGCCGCCAACCACGGCGCATGCGCGCGCCACGGTGGCGCGCTATGGTGCCTTGCCCATTCCACCGGAGATCGTCCATGGCCCACCAGGGAAGCTGCCACTGCGGCGCCGTCGCCTTCGAGCTCGAAGGCGAGGTGACCGGCGCGATCGACTGCAACTGCTCGATGTGCCGCCGCCGCGGCAGCCTGCTCGCCTTCTTCCCGCGCGAGGCGCTCACGCTGAAGACGCCGGAATCGAACTACGGCACGTATCGCTTCAACAAGGAGCACATCGCGCACCACTTCTGCCTGACCTGCGGGATCTCGCCCTTCAGCGAAGCGATCCATCCGAAGACCGGCCAGCCCACCGCCGCGGTCAACGTGCGCTGCCTGCCGGACGTGGACCTGTCGGCGCTCGAGATCACGCAGTTCGACGGCGCGAGCCTGTAGCGGGATCGGGGCATCTTCGAAAACCGAGACCTGTCATTTCGAGCGCAGCGAGAAATCTGCCTGTGGGGCAGGCTGGATTCCTCACTGCGTTCGGAGTGACAGGGGGTGGCGGGCGCGAACGAGACTCATGAGAGGCAGGGCATGCAAGCAGTGAAGCGGTTGGGGTGCGGATTAGCATTCATGCTCGCGGCGTGCGCGCCGCCGGCGTTCGGACAGGCATGCCCGCCCGAAGGGCAGAGCGTGGAATCTCTGCAGGCGCTCAAGGCGCTGAAGTTCACCGTGCCGGACGCCGACGCGAAGCGCAGCCTGGCCGAGGGCTTGGTCGCGTGCCTGGCCGATCCCGATCCCGCGCTGCGCGACGGCATCGCCTACGAGGCGCTGGCGCAGTGGATGCGCGCCGGGGATTTCGATGCCGCCGGGCTGCGCCGGCTGCGCGACGCGCTGTACCCGATGCTGGACGGCGACGATGCCGATGGCTTCCGGCGCCCGTTCGCGGCGCTGGTGCTGTCGGAGGTCGCGCGCACCGATCGCGTGCAGCCGTGGATGACGCCGGTGGAGCGCGCGGCGATGGTCGAGGCGGCGACGGGCTACCTGCGCTCGGTCGACGACTATCGCGGCTACGATCAGCGCGATGGCTGGCGCCACGGCGTCGCGCACGGCGCCGACTGGCTGATGCAGCTGGCGCTGAACCCGGCGCTGGAGCGCGCGCAGCTCGACGCGATCCTCGCCGCGGTCGCCGTGCAGGCGGTGCCGGCGGACGGGCACGCCTACGTCTTCGGCGAACCGGGCCGGCTGGCGCGGCCGGTGCTGTACGCGGCGCGCCGCGGCGCGTACACGGACGCGGAATGGCAGGCGTGGTTCGCCGCGCTGGTGCCGCGGCTCGGCGACGCCTCGCAGGCGTACGCCGACGAAGCCTGGCTCGCACGACGCCACGACCTGATGGCGTTCCTGATGAGCCTGTACATCGAGGCCGACCAGACGGACGACGCGGCGCTGAAGCAGCTCAAGCCGGCGATCGTGGCCGCGATCAAGCAGGTGCCCTGACAGGCCTCTCCTGCGGCTGCGCCGGCAGCGGCGTGGCCTCGTCCTGCGCTTCGTGCCGCAGCCATTCGATGAAGGCCGCCACGTGCGCGCGCGGGCGCCGGTGCGCCGGATGCACGGCGTAGTAGGCGAAGCGGGTCTTGAGCGACGGACCCGGCAGCCGCTGCAGTTCGTAGCGCTGCAGGTAGGGCATGGCGATGTGCCGGCGCGCCAGGCCCGCGCCGATGCCGTAGACAGCGGCGCGCATGACGTCGGTGCTGTCGGTGAACATGTGCATGTCCGGCAGCCGCAGCCCGCGCAGGCCGGCGGCGCGGAACCAGTCGTGCCAGCCCTGCAGGGCCTGGTCGGACAGCAGGGGCAGGGTCGCGATCTGCGCCGGCTCGCGGATCGCCTCGATGCCCGGCAGCGCCGGCGAGGCCACCGGGAACAGCTCGTCGTCCATCAGGTGGTGCGCCTTGAGCCCGGGCCAGTGGCCGGGTCCGTGGCGGATCGCCAGGTCCGCGCCGCCGTCCTCGAACCGGGTCAGGGCGATCTCGGTGTCGAGGCTGACGCGGACGTCCGGATGCAGCGCCAGGAAGCGCGGCAGCCGCGGCAGCAGCCAGCAGTAGGTCAGGGAGTGCAGGGTGTTGATGCGCAGGCGATGGGCGTCGCGCGGCTTGCCCAGCGACTGCGCGACCGCCTCCAGGTCCGAGACCGCGGCGCTCGCGGCGTCGGCCAGCAGCCGGCCCTCGCCGGTCAGGGCGACGCCGCGCGCATGGCGCTGGAACAGGGGCACGCCGAGGCTGGCCTCGAGCCTGCGCACGTGGTGGCTGACCGCGCTGGCGGTCAGGTGCAGCTCCTCCGCGGCATGGGCGAAGTTCTGGTGGCGGGCGGCGGCGGCGAACACGCCGAGGGCCGGCAACAGGGCGGGGCGCAGGTTCATGCGGGACGGCCTCCGAGACACAAGCCGGATTTGTGGCTTGGGCGCAAAGTATGCGCTTGCGGGGCCTGCGGCGGCCCGGACAATGCCATGCAGTCCCCCACAGGATCGCTGGCATGGCCACCGTCGAATGCACCTCCGTCCCCGCGGCCGCGCCGCCGCGCACGGCCCCGCGCGACTGGACGACCCCGCTCGAACTGACCGCGCTGGGCGCGATCTGGGGCGCCTCGTTCCTGTTCATGCGGGTGGCCGCGAACGACTTCGGCGCGGTGCCGCTGGTCGAAGTGCGGCTGGCGCTGGGCGCGCTGGTGCTGCTGCCGTTCCTGTGGCGCGCGCGGGCGCGCTTCCCGCTGGCGCTGTGGCCGAAGCTGGCGCTGATCGGCGCGATCAACTCGGCGGTGCCGTTCGTGCTGTTCGCGTGGGCCGCGCAGCGCGCGCCGGCGGGCATCGGCGCGATCGCCAACGCGATGACGGTGCTGTTCACCGCGCTGGTCGGCTTCCTGTTCTTCGGCGAGAAGATCGGCATGCGGCGCTCGCTGGCGCTGCTGGCCGGGTTCGCCGGCGTGGTGGTGCTGGCCAGCAGCAAGGTCGCCGGCGCCAGCGTCGGCTGGGCGGTGGTGGCCGGCGCCAGCGCGGCCTTCCTCTACGGCATCGGCATCAACCTGGTGCGCCGGCACCTGACCGGCCTGCCGCCGGCGGCGGTGGCGGCGGCGACGCTCTCCGCTTCGGCGCTGCTGGTGCTGCCGTTCGCGCTGGCGCAGTGGCCGGCGCACGCCATCCCTGCGCGCTCGTGGCTGTCGGCCGGCGGGCTGGGCGTGCTGTGCACCGGCATCGCCTTCGTCATGTACTACCGGCTGATCGCGCGC